>ERZ779621.218-NODE-218-length-33970-cov-31.879522_pt1 | contig 33970 bp, 34 predicted proteins | sample MGYA00514215_ERZ779621 | MGnify/ENA primary metagenome ERZ779621 (study PRJEB29562, sample SAMEA4376715) | mouse gut metagenome | isolation source: Cecum | study: EMG produced TPA metagenomics assembly of the A DSS colitis mouse model was used to assess the...
GAATTTACTGGGATTCACTGGCTTCTTAGTGGTACAAACTTTTTACTCTCAAGAATAATAAAAATAATACAAATATGGCAGGATATCTCATAGACCACCTGCCATACCTAATAGCTTATACCAAATTAATATCACTCGAACTCGGCGTGTTCTTTGTTGTTTCTAACTATATTTGTTTAGGTTTTATGTAAATACACACCCTTTTTTACTTCAATTACATCATTTATTCTGGCTTACTGATTTTCTGTTGCCAAAATGTTGCCAATACACTTCCTTTTACAAGTATAGTCTTCGTTATATTTATTGGTCAAGCAACGTTATTCCCCATTTCTGTGTAATATAATCTTTTAGACATATAACTTTTATTTTAATAGCAGCATTGTCGCTATCAAGATAACATTTTTTGATATCCCCATCAATACCTGGAATAATATGAAGAATTCTCGTTTCATCTTCAACAGATGTCTTTAATAGACTTCCATCCTTGACCTTCGATGATAACTCCCAACACACAATATACCTAATATTACTAAATGAATGATTAAACTCCGTTGCTCCAAATTGATACTTTAATTCAACATACCAAAATTCACAATCTGCAATTTTATTTCCCGTCCTATTTCTTGCCAGAAGATCTATTCCTGCTGATTCGTCATAATCCAGTGGTTCAAACTCAAATTCATCAGGATACAAAGTGTACAAAGAAATGAAAATTCCATATAGTTCAGCCTCATTTCTAGGGACTAAGAAAGTTCTGTTGCCTATGACGAAATACTGCTTACGTGTTATTAACTCCCGTCTCTTATTAAATGCTGCTTCCTCAAATTTTTTTGTTTTTGCTTCTTCTTTCCACTTTCTTAACGTCATAACATCATGCTTATATAAATCGATATTAATTTCATTGATAATATCTTGTACAGCTTTTTTCAATTCAGATATTATTTGCGCATTCGTATTAGCTATAGTCCCCCTATTTGCAGTCAATTTTAATTTCTGACAATTAATAAATCCATGCAACAAGCCATATGAGTTAGAACCTGTACCAAAAGAAGTGATCCATTCATTTATACGTTGAATAGGGACAAAATCCTTACATAACCATAATCCATATCTATCAGAAACCTTATATCTTCCACTTGAATTATTTCTTCTCTCTCGAATCATAGGATTGTATGCTCTTTTTGCTTCATCTCCCTCGAAATAGATGACTACGTCATACTTAACTTCAGGCATTGTTTCAAGAGATTGCTCAGCATACACATATTTTTTTACATAATAATCTGCAGCTATTTCACCATATGTATCAAACAATTTATTTATATTATAATTTTCTTTTGGAAAAGGGTGTCCTGAACATAATAACTCTGGCATATCTCTATCCAATGCTTGCAAAAACACCTTAAATTCTCTTAATTTCCTATTCGGAAACTGATTTTCGATTGTTCCTAATATAGTATACCAATACAAATAATCCTTTAAAATATCTTGTTTAAGAGTTGATCTTTGATTATTATTGTACCCTTCTATACGGATATGCGTTCCTTTTGAAAAACTCTGATCGCTTTTTCTTACTTTTGGAGAATGTACTTCTCCAGCATTTAAACTGAAGAAAGCACCCTCACATTCTGTTTCATACGAATCTATTCCATCATTTGTCTGAACTAATACTTTATCTGACCGTAAGTATATTTTTGTACCATGCCCCTTTTCACCTATTGCATACTGATTTCCTCTTGATTTCGAATCTCCAAGATTCCAGAAATGATTGATAATTGTGTCTCTTGACATTCCTGTTCCATTGTCTATTAACTCAATAACCAATTTATCTTGTCCGCTTATTTCACTTACTGTGATGATAATTTTGAATTCTGTTGCTCCCCAATCGTATGCATTATGCAATGCTTCTCGAAAAAGTTCCAACGGATCTCCAAAGTCACTTGCTATTTCCAAAAATTCTGCCGATTCATTTACCTTTGGAATTATTTTTTCCCATTCCGCCATTTTTTCCTCCGTTTCTCACACAGCTTCTGTATTTCTGCTCACCTAATTATATCAAAATTATTTTATGTGTCATAATTATACTTTTTTAATTCTTCAACCTTTCCCCAATATCAGATGCACTATATAATACTCTCATTACAATAGCGCTCTCATTCTCAATCACATAGAAAACCGAATAATTATCTACCACCAACTGCCTTAACCCCATTGCCCGTTCTTGCTCCGATTCCATAAGTCTTACTTTTTCTGGAAACATTTTTAGCTCCTCGATAGCTTTCGCAATCCGGTTATATTGTCCTATTGCATTTTCTGGTGCTTGGAGCTGTATCGCAATATAGTTATAGATTTCCTCCATATCCGCTAATGCCTTATCTGTGATCTGTACCTTATATTGCTTCATACTTAATGACTCTCCCTAAATTTCGTAAAAGCAGAAACAGCATCCTGCACCCTGCCAGCATGTATATCATCATATCCCTCTTGCAATTTCTTGTGAATTTCCTCTTTTGTCATTAAATCTGCATTAAGACTAGAGGGAACTTTCGGCAATGTTACCGCAAAAGGGATCCCTCCTGTTAATGAAATTTGATTGAGATACATGTCTATTGCTGTAGACATCGGGATGCCTAATCGTGTAAGCACATCTTCAGCTCGTTGTTTTACCGTTGGATTTATTCTTAAGTTTAAGGTTGCTGTTTTTTCCATATCAAATCTTCTCCTTTGGTTAAATTGTAACGCTTTTGTCGTTACTCGTCAACGTAAATGTTAAAACCAATCCACATTTGCTGGCAACATATATTTTACCCAGATCATAATAATAAAAATAATACAAATATGGCAGGATATCTCATAGACCACCTGCCATACCTAATAGCTTATACCAAATTAATATCACTCGAACTCAATCATTCATTCAGACACATTCATAAGATCGCATGCCGGAATTTTATTTCGCCTGTCTTTACCTGCGCTATCATGATCCTGTCAAACGGATCATCGCCGAGGATATCTTTTAGAGATCACAAACACGATCCAGGGCACAGTTCATTGTACATGATACCAAATTTTTTATTTCAAGTCTATACATTTTTCCTAAAAAATACTAGAATTTCTATATCAAGGTTCCTGTTCACCCCATCCTGGGAACAGGTAAAAATCATACAAAATGCATTAATTCCTTGATGGCGTGCGCTTTTATTTCGTTGACGAACGAGTAAACAGTTACTGATCAAGAAACTCACAAAGGGAGGATACTATGAAAAGATCCATCAGAAATTCTGCAAAGGCACTGGTCATCAAAGATGGCAGAATACTGGCTGTCAAGATCAAAGATAACAACGAGGAATGGTATATCCTGCCTGGCGGCAGACAGGAATCAGAGGAACTGCTGCCGGAAGCCGTCTGCCGGGAGGTGGCGGAGGAGACGGGCATCCAAGTGACCGCCGACGAATTGGTCTTTGTGATCGAAGGCGTTCACGGAGAATCCTTTCACAGAGTCGATCTCGTATTTCTGTGCGGCTATCAGGGCGAATCCCCTGACGCGGTGTCCCACAGGGATCAAAATCAGGCAGGATTTGACTGGCTTGATATCCAAACCCTCAACCAATCCAAACTCTATCCGTCAAAACTGCGCAGGCAGATCATGAATCTGTACGAAGGGAAACCTTATAAAGTATATCTTGGAAATGAGGAGGCAGGTGATCCAGAATGTTTCGAGTAGATGAATATATACAGCAATTGATCCTTTCGATGAAAAATGTATTTGGCGGCAGACTCCTGTACGTGGGACTGCAGGGCAGCTATCTGCGCGGGGAGGCGACAGAAAACAGCGATATCGATATCATGGTGATCATCGAAAATCTCTCTGTACAGGATTTGGATTCGTATAAAAAAATCATCATGAAAATGGAACATTATAAAAAATCGTGCGGTTTTATATGCGGGATAGAAGAATTTTCCAGGTGGAATCCGATGGAATTATGCCACATTTTACACAGCACAAAAGATTATTAACAGGCACTTTCTGCCTTACCAAACAGGAATTGTTGTGTCTGCTTGATGAGACAGACCGGGAAATCATGGAATTGTCCATGCAGATCTGTTCAAACGGGACATATGATTTTGATCAGGCATTTGGGAAATTGTTCGCATGGTGTCAGAAGACGATGCAGCGACGGATCCTGTTGCGCATAGCTGACCGGTTTGATATACTGAAACCATAAGGAACTCATCATCAAGAAGAGACGCGACGTCATCATCAAAAATGACATTGCCGATTTCTTTCTCGGAAATAATATCCTTGAGTACAAATCGCCGGGCGATGACGTGAATGCCGGAACTCTTTACAAGGCGCTGTCATACGCATGCCTGTACAAGGCGGAGACAGGCGCTGCCGATATCTTTGATGCGGACACAACGGTTTCGATCGTCAGGGAAGAGAAGCCTGTAAAACTGCTGGCACAGCCTGGCGAAAAGAACTCCGTGACCAAAAAGAAAGCGGGGATCTACCGCATCGACGCACGGGAGCCTCTCGACAACTGCGCGGGTCTTGGCAGTGACGAGGACAGGCGGAATGCAGATTCCGTCGTCAACGTGGCATCGGCGAAGCTGTCGGATAATGCCGCGGAGATTGCAAAACACAAAAAGCTGCTCGCGGAAGCCGGCATCACAGAACAGTAAACAATCGAGTAGGGAAGATGAATCTTCTCTACTCGATCACAAATTTTATGCCACCACTGTCCACAGTCAATATTTAAACCATCTCAAAACTCTCTGACTTTAGATCACAGTAATGTCTGCCCCTGACTGCCGTGAATCTCAGCACACAGTAATCGGGATCGGTGACGCCCTGTCTGTAGTACATCGTATCGCCGGCACACCAGATTTCGCGCTTGACCGCCTCGTCCTGCAGGACTTCCATTGTCCCGACCAGCATGAGCCCCTCATACTTGAAGCGCCCTTTATGATAAAAGTAAAGGCTCGCCTTCGGATTTTTCAGAAACTGCTGTGTGCGCATGGACGAGGTGTTTGTCGAGAAATAAAATGAATTTCCCTCGATCTTGCGCGGCACAAACATCGCTTTCATATTTGGAAACCCTTCCTCGTCGACAGACGCTACAAAAGCAACTTTTTGTTTGCTGATAAATTCAAGGATCTGTTCTCTTGTCTTCATTCGAATACTCAAACCTCCGTTCCAAAGTATAACCGCTCGGAATACCAGACTACGTGGCATACTTTTCCTAATTTACATGGATATCCACTGCCTCAACACACTTTTATTTGTAACAATTCCCGAATAAAACGCCCAAATAATTCTATATAGAATTATTTAAAATATATCACAATACCGTACAGGTGTCAATGAAAAACCTGCGATTCCTTCATTGCTCCGTAACAGTTCCCGCGTCCCTCTCCTGCACCGGAGAAACTGCTGGAAAATTTGAGGGGCGAATTGGAATTTCTGTGCTATCTGCAGGACAAACAATACCCTGCCGTGATACCGGTTGCGTCTGCTTCGGTAGCGCCCGCATCCTTTTTGCATACGGTCAGGCTCTCGCCAGGGCGCAGCAGCCTTCATGCATATCCAGTATGAAGCTGCTACTTCAAATTCCCCTTTTTTATGTTGTCCTGAAGGATCTGATCCGTCACCTCATACAGTTTCTCCGATCCCAGCTTCGTTTTTCCCTGTCTGTGATATACCTGGCTGGCAGTCACATTGTGCGCCCGCCAGTCCCCGCCATCGTTGCTGTTGTTCAGCAGCAGCGGCTGGATATTGTCCATCGCGTGTGCAAATTTTGACTCTGCAGTCTCATATGCCTCAAACTCGTCAAACAATGCCACAAACTCCGTCTTCTGCTCCTGCGGAAGGATCGAGAAGATGCGCTCCTTCGCGGCATCCTCCCTGGCTTTTTGTGTCTGCAGCCCTTCCGCGTCATATGCGTACGTATCGCCCGCGTCGATCTCAACAATGTCGTGGATGAGGCACATCAGCATTACTTTCGCGATGTCCACCTCCTCATTGGCATATTCCCGCAGCAGATACGCCATGACCGCCATATGCCAGGAATGCTCGGCATCATTTTCATTTCTGCCGTTATTCGACAGATGTGTTTGCCGGAATACATTCTTCACCTTATCGATTTCCAGGGCAAACGCCAGTTGCTTTTCCATACGCTCATCCATCACAGTCCCTCCACGTTCGTTTCTCTGTATTTTTCTGTGTCAGCTGTATCTATTCTACCACAGGATCCGCCCGGTGTCATTTTTTCCTTCCCTTTTCCGCTGCGCCCTTCCACAGCATGACCGCGCCGATCCCCGCCAGCACTGTCCCGCCTCCGAGAAGGAGCAGACTGTCCGCCAGCGAAAACGTGCTTTTATAAAATACCGGAAACACCTTCCCGATCTGCTCCGGGCAGAAGCTGATCACCACACTGAGCGCATTGTTCATAAAGTGCATCAGCATCGCCGGATAGATGCTGCCGGTCTGCCAGACCACGATGCACAGGACCAGCCCCATCAGCCCCGTCGGGAGAAACTTCACCAGACTCATGTGGAAACAGCCAAAGAGCACCGCCGTGACGGCACATGCCGCGGCAGTGCGGTGTCCCGCTTTCACAGCGTGGAACACCACCCCGCGGAACAGCAGTTCCTCACAGACTGCCGGCGCGAGTGCGATCACAAAGAGCGCTGCCGCCACGTTGTCGCCCATGATCCCCGCAAAAGCCGTCTCCATATTTTCGGCGCTGTCCGGAAACAGGCGGATCATGCCCGCCGCGATCACCAGATTGACCAGGAACATGCCCGCTCCCAGCAACGCGCTGCCCAGAAATCCCCTCGCACCTGCACTTGCAAAACCGTATGTCTCCCGGATATCCCTCCTGGTGTAGATCACAAGCAACAGCGGCACTGCCAGCAGGATCATCTGTGTCGCAAACAGCCCCGCCAGACCGTACTTTATCTGCAGGAAACTCCCCACGTACATCAACAGCAGCAGCGAGACCGCCATCACAAACATGGCGTCAGACACGGTGGGAACCCCGCCCCCGGTCATGTTCTCCCGCTTTTCAAAGAGCTGCAGACCGCCTTTTTGATCCGAGAACAGGATCGACTCGCTGTCGTAGATCCTGCTCAGAAACAGGATCGCCAGAACCGCATACGCCACATTGCTGAGCAGGACGACTGCTGTCATCGCGTAATCGATCTTAAAGACCATCATATTCCGGATCAGCAGGCAGATATTCGCCACAGGCAGCATCGCGATCCCCTGCGTCAGTTCCAGATTCGGGATAAACCCGACATAGCCTGTGAACATCATCACCAGCATGAGCGGCGTTATATAGTTGTTCGCTTCCTTGTAGCTTTTGGCAAAAGCCGTCGTGCACATCGTCACCGCGCTGACAAACAGGGAGAACGCAAACACCGCCAGTATGCACACCAGGATCGCCGGTATGAATTTCGCGATATCGATGTCTGCCATCTCCGTCTGCAGATCCATGATCTGGTACATGTAAACGGCGATGCCTCCCATCGACAGCATGTTCAGGAGCGCGGAGACCATGCCGATCACCGCCACAGTCAGAAACTTCGCCGTGATCAGATCCCGGTTCCTGACCGGCAGCGTCAGAACCGTCTCGAGCGTCCCCCGCTCCCGCTCTCCTGCAGTCGTATCGATCGCGGGGTACATGGTCCCCATCAGCAGGCTGACGACCAGCATAAGGGGCAGGACCGAACCGATGATGCTCCCCAGAGACTGCTCGCTGCTGGCAGTATTTTTTCTTTCATATGATATCGGTTCCAGGATCTCGTCCGCGCTGAGCCCTTCCTCTGCGATCCGCTGTCTTGTCAGATCCTCCCGGAAATCATCGAGTACCTCCGTCACAAGATCTGCCGCATAGGAAGAGTTCGTCACGGAGGAGAGATAGTACACATCGTACCGCGTCCTTCCGCCGGAATCACATGCGGAGACATACGCATCGATCTCCTCCTTCTCCAGTGCGGCCTCCCATGCAAGCTCGCCGCCCCCGATCGCAGCGGCGTCGACGACCGTGATCCGATATGCCGTCTCGTCTTCCCCCGGATCCTGTTCTCCCGCCCGCACCAGCCGGTCATAAAAGGCGCCCTCGTCGTCCATCTCCACAGCGATCCGGTACTCCTGTTCCTTCATGCTGGAGTTGACAAAAGCCATCACCTGCATGGCGCCGATAAAAACAATGGGATACAGCAGCACAGGCACGATCAGCATCATAATGACTGTCTTCTTATCCCGGAAAACATCCAGCATCTCTTTCTTTAGCAAGGTTCTTATGATCTTAGTGTCCATCCGGCATTCCCTCCATATTGATCAGCTCTGCGAAGACATCCCGCAGACTTTCTTTTCCCATCTGCGCCTTCAGATCGCCGGGCGTTCCCTCCCGGATGATCCTTCCCTGGTGGATCATCACGATCCTGTCACACAGATACTCCGCCTCCTCCATGTAATGCGTGGAGTACAGAACGGTTTTTCCCCGCTCCCGCTCCCTTTTCATAAAATCGATGATGGACGCGCTGCTGATGATATCAAGCCCCAGCGTCGGCTCGTCAAAGATGTAGACCTTGGGATCATGCACCAGGCATCTCGCGATCGAGGCGCGCTGCGTCTGTCCCGTCGAGAGCTTTTCGATCCGGTTATCCAGAAAGGAATCCATGGAAAGGATCTCGCTGATCTTCACGATCCTTTTGGCGGTGTCACCCTCCGACAGCCCGTAGAGCACGCCCAGCATCTGCAGCAGCTCCCTGGCAGAGAGCCTTCCGTAGAGTTTGGTGTTGTTGGAGAGATAGCCGATATGCCTTTTCACCTCCACAGCATCCGATATCTCCGTCTGCCCGATCCGGATGCTGACCGTGCCGCTGGTTGGTTTCATCAGCTTGGACATCATGCGCAGCAGCGTGGTCTTTCCGGCACCGTTTGGTCCGAGGATCCCGACGATCTCACCCGCATCCACCTGCAGCGATATGTTGTCCACCGCGTTGATCTCCCTCTTTTTATTTCGCTTCTCGTTCCTGGTAAATGTCTTTATTAAATGATCTGCTGTAATCACTTTGTGCTACCTCCTGCAGAATTTGATATTGTGCGCCTTCTGATATTATATGATCTGACAGACAGCATATCCCAGCAGGACTGCGCCTGATAAAATGCAGCTCACCGCAAGAGTCCGCTTTCCCCGATTCCGAAACCAGAGACAGATACCATATACACTTAATACAGCACCAATCCCGCCTTGAACAGCGCAGCTGACAGTAATCTTTTCCATCCAGATTTCCTCCCCTGACCATCTTCTCACTTTCCACCTTCATCCGGCTGTTCCTCGTCCCCCTCTGCCTCGAGACGTGCCACCCTCTTCCGGTAGATCCAGAGCCCCAGTGACATGAACAAAAAACAGCTGACCAGTACACACCCAAATACAATGCCGCCCACCTTCAAAGCCCGCCCGATATCGCCATACATGCGGTAAGCGGCAAAGACGCGGATCAGGCTGCCCACAACCGCCCCGATCAGGCTCACGTAGAAATTGGTCTTTAGAGACGGGCGCAATGTCCTGTCCCAGATCCCGTTCCTGATACTTGCCGTCACCAAATATACTGCAAGACACATAAAGACGATCCATTCTCCCAGAAATACCTGTGCCCTCTCTATTCCATAGTACAATATCTGCCCGAACATCACCGCGAGCAGCCCCCAAAACGCCAGCCAGCACGCATTGTGCTCGATCTGCAGCATTTTCTGTTCCTGCATCTCATCCAGTCTGTTCTTCCATATTTTCATGTGCTTCCTCCATTCCCCGTCTCACTTGATTCCTGCTCTTCCTCCCAGAACAGATCATCCAGGCTCTTTCCGAGCACACGGCATATCGCACGGCACAGCCTGATTGTCGGATTGTATTCCCCCTGTTCAATGGCATTCATCGTCTGCCTGGATATGCCGACCGCTTCCGCAAGCGCCTTCTGCGTCATATCCTTCTCCGCCCGCGCCACCTTGATCGCTATATTTCTCGCCATCTGCCCACCTCCAAGCATAGATTATCATATATCATACTATGTGTCAAATATATTTTACTTTTAGTAGGTATTGGCTCATATTTTTTTATAAAAATGTTTTATGCATCCTGTGCCATGAAAGTATGTTATTCTGAAAATACAATAAAAATCTATATGAGGTGAAAACGTATGAGATCACAGGAAAAATATCTGCAGGACTTAAAACAATGGCTGCATGATACATCCGATTCGCCGTTGGAGGAAATGTCTGATTTTTTCACAAAACGGCTGGACGGTTATGAGGAGCATATGTCTATTTGGGAAAAATCTTATCAGATGTTTGCGGAAGTCTTACCCTCTAACTGTCAAAAAATTTTAGACTTGGGATGCGGAACCGGTTTGGAATTGGATCAAATATGGCAGGGGAAATCGGACATGGACGTGACAGGTGTCGATCTATGTCAAAGTATGCTGGATCAGCTGCTGAAAAAACATGCTGACAAGCGCCTTACCACAGTTTGCCAGGACTATTTCAGATACGATCTTGGAAATGAAAAATGGGACGCCGTAATCTCTTTTGAAAGTCTGCATCATTTTCTGCCGGAGCGCAAAAAGGAACTGTACCAGAGAGTCTGTCAGGGTCTGAAACGTGGCGGTGTTTTCCTTTTGGCAGATTACATTGCCTGTTGTGACGAGGAGGAAGAACTATTGCGCAGTACATACTTAAAGCGGAGAAAGCAGTTTGCAATACCGGATGACCGTTTTGTTCATTTTGATATTCCCCTGACCCTGGCGCATGAATGTGAATTGCTGCAAAATGCAGGATTTGTGCTCGGAGAAGTCCTGGATAATCCCGACGGCGCAACGATCATTGCCGCTGAAAAAAGAGGCTGATTCATTATCTGCACTGATAGACGAATGAAACAAAACATGATATACTTTCCTTATCTGATCCAGAAATCCAGCCGCCGCGAGGTACACTATGAACTACTCTGATATCTTAAAAAACGAATCATACCGCTTCATACAGTCCGACGAACACCTGGGCAGGTACGTGATCCTGTTAGGGCTTGCCGGGAGCTACTCCTACGGCACCAACAATGAAAGCAGCGACATCGATGTGCGGGGAGTCACGCTGAACAGAAAATCCGACCTGATCGGGCTGACAGGCTTTGAGCAGTACGTGGACACACAGACAGACACCACAATCTACAGTTTCATGAAAATGATCACGCTGCTCCTCTCCTGCAACCCCAACACGATCGAACTGTTGGGGCTGAATCCGGAGCATTACCTGTATCTGCACCCGCTCGGACAGGAGCTGATCGACAACGCGCCCCTCTTTCTCTCAAAGCGCGCGATCCACTCCTTTGGCGGCTACGCGGACGCACAGCTGCGGCGCCTGCAGAACGCGCTGGCAAGAGATTCCTACCCGCAGCGCGAGAAGGAACAGCACATCTTCAATTCCGTGAAGAATGCCATGTATGATTTCCGAAAACGCTACGAGCCCTTTGAGAACGGATCCATCCGCCTCTACACGGACAAGGCGGTCAATCCCGACTTCGAGACAGAAATCTTTGTGGACACCAGACTGACACATTACCCGCTGCGCGACTACAAGAATATCTGGAATGAGATGAACAACATCGTCAAGGACTACGACAAGCTCGGAAAGCGCAACCGCAAGAAGGACGACAACCATCTGAACAAACACGCCATGCACCTGATCCGGCTCTTCATGATGGCGGTCGACATTCTGGAAAAGGGCGAGATCCGCACTTACCGCCGGGAGGAACAGCCGCTTTTGCTGCAGATCCGGAGCGGTCATTTTCAGAAGGAGGACGGCACTTTCCGGGACGAATTTTATGAAATGATCAATGAATACGAGAAAAAACTGGACAGCGCTGCGAGAAATACAGCGCTGCCCGATGAACCGGATATGAAACAGATTCAGGAATATGTCATGTCCGTCAATGAAAAAGCAGTCTGTGACACAGAATTCAACTCACCAGTTTTTCTTTAATTGCATATTCCAATCAAGAGAATAGGGACCATCTGGCATCTCCTGAAGCATCTCGTAATAGCGATACCGCTTGAACGCAGGTGACTCATCTGAAATTGCCAGATCTCCCTGCCAAAACTGATATCCCACCATATATGCATCCATCATTTCATCCCACGAACCGTACATCTCCTGTAAGATCAGCGAATTTTCAAGAGATGCGTCCATCGCTTCCTCATAACTCATATATCCACACAGATAATACGCAGCATACAATTGATTTACTCTGCACAGATCCCACGCGGTAATATATTCCCAATCAAGATCATTCTGATACATCATGTACGCGATTGCATAGCGTCCTGCATCCTCATCTGTTTCCTTTTCTGAAAGTTTCTCCACAAAATCTTTGCTGTCCACTTCCAGAAGCCCCCAGTCTTCAAGTTGTTCCATACATACCTTACACTTTTCCCTGTGTCCTTTTGTCTTTAGGCTGTCTACCGTTTCCAGGGCGGATTTCTCATCCCATACACTCCAGCTCGTTCTCAACAGCATGTCTGTCGTTGTGATATTATCCTCCGAAGGTTCCAGCCCACTGATCAGCCTCCAATCCCAACCATTACTATAGGTCAGCGGTGCATAAGTGGCATTGAACCATAGTATTGTCTCAGGAAGGGGCGTCTCTCCAGTATTGATCAATCCGCTCTCCTTTAACAGCGCTGCCAGCGTATCCTGCACAACAGTCTCAGTATCATTTGCTGCTCCTTTTTCACGATAGTGATCCGACAGATCGATTCCATAAGCAGACTCCAACTCCCTCAGCAAAGCGTCTGTAGCCGCATCATAATCCACACTCCTAAGTGTGATATTACAGCTGAGCAGGTAATTGTCCTTGAGTCTTATCATGCAATGTACCTTCGAAACAGGATCATGATCCTTACTCGTCTCATTGGGCTCCTTGTACTCGACAATACTGTAAGCAGCTGTCTGTAGGTCCTTCATTATCATAGGCCCACCTTTTTCAATATCCTTACATCCCATCTCCTCTGCAATTCGGCAGTCCGAATCAGCATTTTCTTCCAGCATGGCAAAGAAATTTTGTGAGTACATTTTGTTGCACTCGATCCACACTGAAACACCATGCATATTAGATGAAACTTTCCACGCTCCCACATCTGTCTGATTTCCCATAGGCACCATTACAGCGCACTGCAGTGCACCGTCATCAAATGGCACCACTGCTTTCCCCATATATTGATATCCCTCTGCTTTTTCAAGCACCAGGCTGCCTTCTGCCGGTTCATATACATCCTGCGCCGCCATCTGTCTCTGTTCATTCAATCGTGCCCACTCTCCTGCCACAGTCAGACTGTCCGGGTCAATTCCATAATACGCTGCAATCTCGCCAACGATCTGTTTTGCATCTTCATCCAGCTGCGGTTCCGACAATTCAAGTCCCCATTCCACACACTTATTTGCCTCACACATGTCCATAAAAAACACATGCTTTACTATATAAGGATTCCCTTCATAATCCAGCCTGTTCGCAGAAACAACCAGATATCTGTCCTCTCCAACGATCACGGTCTCCCCGATCTGTATGTCTGAATACTCAGGATCTTCCTCCCACTGCTGCACCCGTTCCTTAGCCAGCTCCTCCCACATCTCATACATGGCATTCTTAGAAAGTTCAGATGTGTAAGCGTTCGCCGTGAAGAGAAGTCCATGATCATAATAATGAAGAAATCCATCCTCATAACTACTGCCTCTAGGCGCATACACCTCACATTCTGCCTTATCACCGTAATAGTCCTCTATGACCGTTTTCTCGATATACTGAAATTGCAAAGAATCCTCCTCTTCCACAGATGCAGTTTCTGTGGTTTGCTCTTCCTCTTCTACTTCCGTTTTCGTCTGCTCCTCCGCCCCTGGTTCCCTGTCCACGCTGATCTTTGTGTTTCTGCACCCCGCTATTGCACATGCCGTCATTAGTACACCGAACCATACTACTATTTTCTTTTTCCGTCTGTTCATTTACCTTTTTCCTCCTTTGCTGAATAATCTCATGTAATCCTCTTCAAGTATACTTAACAAATTACTTTTATACAATCCTTCTATATATTTATATTTTTGTTTTCTTTTTTGTGCAGAATGTAATATAATATACTATATTGTATATGGTCAATGCGAAACTTAAATACAGTAAAAGGCGGTATATATGAAATATAAAGATTTTGAGGGTTCCATCGAGGAACTTGTCTCTCTAAAATTAAATGAAATCGAGAAGAAGGAGCATGTGACGATCCTCCACGCCGTCGAGTCCGGCAGCCGCGCATGGGGCTTTGCATCGCCGGACAGCGACTTTGATGTGCGCTTTATCTATGTGCGCGATCAGCGATATTATCTGGGACTGCAGCCCCGTCAGGACTTTATCGACTGGGCGCTTGACGAGACACTTGACATCAACGGCTGGGATCTGTCCAAGGCACTGCAGCATTTCCACAAATCCAACACCACGCTTTTCGAGTGGGCAAACTCGCCGATCGTCTATCACACGACACCCGCGTGGACGCGGATCTACGCCGCAGCCGAAAAATATTTTTCCTGCAAGTCCGCGATGTACCACTACTACGGTACCGCACGAAAAAATTATCACGAACATCTCACCGACGCGCTCGTGAAATACAAGAAATACTTCTATGTGCTTCGCCCGATCCTGGCATGTAAATGGATTGAGAAAAAAGCCTGCCCGCCGCCGGTTTTATTTGAGCTGCTCGCCCGCGAAGTCCTCGAGGACGATATGAGAGATACCATATATCAGCTTGTGGAGAGAAAAAAGCAGATGACCGAGTCCGAGAAAGCGCCCCGGATCGATCATTTGAATGCCTACATTGAAAAAGAGCTTGGCTATTACAAAACAGCTATCGATGCGATGGCTGACGACCGCACAGCAGACTGGAGCACATTGAACGAAATCTTTCTCGATACCATTTAAGAGGACACTTTTTATCCTATTTCAGCGATACCCTGCCGCCCTCGACCATGATCACTTCGTCGAATTCTTCCCTCTCGTCGAAATTGTGCGTGATATCCAGCACCGTCAGATCATATTTCTGCTGATATTTTTTTAACAATCTGTACATCTTTGGTCTCATGTCGATGTCGAGTGCGCTGAATCCCTCATCTATGATGAGAATATCCCTATCGCTGATCTGGTACAACGCCCTGGCGATGACCATTCTCTGCAGCAGACCTGTTGACAGTTCCTCTGCCGTTTTTCCTCCGATATTGTCGACTGCCGGCGTCTTTAACTCCGTTTCCTCGAGAATCCTGTCCAATTTGTCTTTATCATATCTGCAGCTGCCGACAATGTTGCGCGTGATATCGTCATATAAAATGATCGGTTTATCCTCTATGTAGACGATCTTATTGCTGTTTTGCGCATCCTGCTCATACACAACTGTTCCGGACACAGGCTGGTACAGCTGCATGATCAGCCGGCATATGGTAGATTTCCCGCTGCCGTTTCCGCCAATCACACCATAATATTTTCCCTTTTCCAACGATATGGAACAATTATTCAGCAGCATGTCTCCACCAGGATAGCCGAAGGAAACGTCCTCCAGCACAACCCTGCCAAATCCTTTGACAGTGACGCGCGTTTCCGCCTCGCCGGAAGTGATCTCCGCCAGTCTGTCCATTGATACTTTCGCCTGTTTAAACTGCATGACGATGCGGCTGTATGCGACAAAGGGCACCGTTATCTTATTGAGCAGCTGCAAAAACAGGGTCAGCGTACCCGCCGTGATATTGCTCCCCATCGTAAACAGCGCGGTCGTCACATACACGAGGACGAACGGAAGTCCCATGAAGAAATCCGTGATGCCTGTAAAGGCACCATTATACTTTGCCCTGTTCAGATCCAGGCTCAGCTGCTTTTTGATCAGAGAATCAAACTCTGCCACAATATCCTTCTGGTAATCGTGCACTTTGATCACTTCGATCCCCTTCATGATCCTAGTGACCAGCTTCATCGCCTTATCGTCATGCATCAGATATGTGCTGCTGATCTTTTGTATCTGTTTCCCGATCACCTGCCCGCTGATCATGATCACAGGGAATATGATCACAATGACGGTAGCCATTTTCCAGTTATGATAGTACAGATAACCAAGCGCTATCACCATCTCGAAAGGAATGGTGATCAGATCCAGCCCCGACCGAACCAGTCCTGCAACCGCCCCTATATCCTGCGTATAGTTTGTCAGCACGCGCCCTTCGCCCAGTTCTTTCAATTTCGATACAGAGCAGCCGATCACGGAGTCCACAAAGTCCGAGCGCATCTCGTAGGACACCCTGCTGACCAGGCTGTCGATCGCGATACCCTTGATCAGCAAACCCGCCGCCCCCCACAAAGTCACCAGCAGACCGATGACCAGCGTACTGCCGACCGCTATTGAATTCTGCTCTATTCCGTCAAATACATATTTGGAATAGCCCGCCATCCCCAGCGCAAACGTACTGCGCAGGAGCGTTCCGACGACAATGAAAAATATGATCAGTTTGTGATTTTTTATTTTGTTTAGAATATACGACATGGTATTTCCTCCATTTCATTTTAAACGTCACTCATATTATCCTGAGCATACCAATGACTCTGTGCATGGTACATTGACGCATACACACCATTCTTCTTCATGAGTGAGTCATGATCCCCCTCCTCAATAAGCACTCCGCCCTGTAGTACCAGAATCCTATTCGTATACCTGGCAACTGCCAGCCTATGTGAGATCAATATACATGACCGCGCTTTCATCATTTCGGTAAAGTTTGCATACAACTCATTTTCCGCAACAGGATCCAATGAAGCCGTCGGTTCATCCAACACTAAAAAGTCGCTATCTCGATAACAAGCCCGGGATAACGCCAGTCGCTGCCATTGCCCTCCCGAAAGTTCAATACCATCTGCCGAAAGATTTCCCAACGTTTGCCCCAACCGACCAGCCAAATCATCAGCCAGCCCCTGGCGCAAAGCAACCCGCACCTCCTGTTCCCTATTCACAACAGCACATTTCTTCTCCACATCCCCCAATTCTACATTTTCTTGTATTGTAAAAAAATACTTGCCATAGTCCTGGAAAATCACACTGTAACAGCGTCGAAGTACGGCTGGTGCAAGATTGGTTATATCATATCCATTGACAAAGATCTTTCCAGAATCCGGCTGGTATAGTCCGCACATCAATTTGATCAATGTCGATTTTCCTGATCCATTATGTCCTACAAGCGCCAGACGAGTCTCAGGAGTCATCACAAAATTTACATCATAAAGGGCAGGTCTCGTCTGCCCTGGATAAGTAAACGTTACATGTTCAAAACGGATACCTGCTTCATTCTTATCACTGATTTCTGCTTTTATCTCTGCCGCTTCGTCCAAATTCATGAACTCAATATAATATTCAACGAAATCTGATCGTCGTCGTAATTCAGAATAGCTTTCCCCCAATATGCGGAAAGATCCTATAATCTGCTGCAGGGAACCAATCAATGCGGTAAACAATCCCAACGTAATTGTTCCTTTTAAGAAAGCATTTACAGAAAACATTAGTACGATAGCCATCCATAGCACCATCGCCATTTCTCCATAAAAATAAGCACACTGTGAACGTATAGTGCGCTGATACCGCTCTCTTACAATTGAATCTGACAATACTTTTCTTTTATTTAATAAATAAGACACTGCCCTGGCAACTCTGAGATCATACAATGTATTTTTATTTTCGAGTATCTGTTCATAGCTCTCCATCAAACGCTCATCCCGTGTCTGTTCCTCGTACAATTCCCGCATAAGATAAATACGTTTCCAGTCAAAAAACAACATTATTCCGAAAGAAACGACCCCCAAAAGCACGCACCACAGTGAAAGTCTGACAAAAACTACCGCATAACAAACCGCTCTGGTTATTTCAGAACACACAGTCAGAAACGAGGAGAAATATTCCAGAATATGTTCCTGTGGAGCATCCCCCACACGTTTTATGATATTAATAGTCTGTTCGGACTCATATATCGAATACCGGATCCTTGAAAACTTATCCAGCACCTTTTCCGAAAATTCTCCGTAAAGTTTCCTCCTCATTCTCTGCTTACCTACACTATTCCCATAGGACATGATAACTATCAAAAAAGCAATCGCCCCAAAGCACAGCATCTCCCACAAAAGTTTTCTTTCTTCAGATACTATGGCATCCAATATTCTACCTCGAAATAAAAGAGAAAGTGGTCCTAAAAATGCAACAAATATCATAGTGAATATATACCACAGCATCTCCTTCCCACACGATTGAATAAGAGAAAAGAAAATAGTCTTATATTTTACTCCTTTCATAACTCCCCCTTCCTAAATTAAATCGGATAACTTTTTTATCCCGCTTTTGTACTCCTCTACATTAAAAATATTTTTCTCGATACCTTATATCCTTGCATACTATAGCTAACTTATAGGCTTCCATTGTCAGCATACCACTTACTTTGCACACAATAAAGATTTCTGTATTCTCCTTTTTTTGCCATCAATTGATCATGATTCCCGCATTCCACTATACTTCCCTCTTTCATGACTGCGATCCGATCTACAAAGCGGCACAGCCCAACACGATGAGATATAATAATGGTTGTGCGCCCTTTAGATATCTTAAGAAACTCTTCCAATATCTCATTCTCCAGAATCGGATCAAGTGCAGAAGTCGGTTCATCTAAAATTACTAATTCCCTGTCAGCAAATAACACCCTGCCCAATGCCAGGCGTTGTTTCTGACCTTCTGAAAATTCTGCTCCGCCAAAGTCTCTGCCCAGGATTTTTCCATCATTTTCCTCTCCATCCAAAATTGCATCCATATGAACCTTTTTTAATACTTCTCGAACTCGCGCCTTCTCATACACATGGTCTATATCTGTCAAGGCGATATTTTCATCCAGCGAAAGATGGTACAAAGCAAAATCCTGCGTCAATAACCCCGTATGCTGGTATAATGATTCTTTATTCAGTGTCTTTAAATCCATATCATTGTAGAAAACGGTTCCCTGCTCTGGCACGTAAATTCCCAATAACAACTTGATCAACGTTGTTTTTCCACTTCCATTAACCCCCACTAGCGAAACTACCTCTCCCTGATGTATTTTCAAGGATGCTGCTTTTACTGCCTCTTTTTCACTGTTTGGATATTTAAAACATATGTTCTTTAATTCGATCGTTCTTATCGATCCTTGAAGTTCCTGCAATGTTTCCTTTTTTTGAATACTCCTATCTATATAAGAATAATAGTCTGCCGCCAACCTCACAAATCCCGGAAGCTTTCCTATAGAACCAAAGAAATTCCCGACAACATTCTGCACACTGGCAAACGCGACCAGACATGCACCAAATACACCTACAGATATCATACTTTTCTGAAGTAGCAGTACACAAAATATTACGCCAGTCAGATAACCGATCGTCCTGACTGCATCACAAAGCATGTAATAACGGCTTCTTTTGCGATCCAGTCTCCACTGCTTCTCATTGACCTCATCACGCTCTGATTTCCACTGGTCTGCCAGATAGCCAGCAAACCCCATGACATGCATTTCCCTGACACTTTCCAGATTTGTAAACAAGGACCATATATAATCCCGTTTTCTTCTCCGCTGTACCATGGATGTTTCCAACCTATAGCTTTTTTTTCCAGAACCCAATTGGAGAAAATAAACTGTAGAACACTAGCGACAGCAATGATCGGCAGTAACGGATGATATATCCCCAAGGTAACGAGCAGCGAAAAAATGCCGGAGATGGATGTTATCAGGACAATCAGCAACATAAAGATTCCCGGTATGCGGTCATTTTTCACACATTCCATCGCACGTCTCTTGCAGGTAAGCATCTCATCATTTTCATATTGAATCAATGGGAATCGGGATGCTGCCGCAACAATATCATTATTCAGCCAATGCATTGCTTTCTCGTAAATACCGGCATTAATACATACACTTGAAAATGTACGCAGTATATTGTATAGAACAAAATATATGATAATCAATGCCGCATATCCCCATAAATCTGCCGCTTCACCATTTCTTACAAGATAGCGGTCTGCCGCTTCGAATAACGCAGCAGAAAGAATTGTAATTATTGTTGGATGCATATTTTCCAGTATATATGCCAGACTGGCGAAAATACTTTCCATTGACAGTTTGCAGAAAAAAAATCTGAATATGCGCCATATCACTTTGGTTGATTTCAATTACTTTCCTCACTTTATATAAAATACATTCTCAGCACAATACAAAAAACCGTTGCAAAAAAATACGAAACAAAGCAGCATTTGCAACAGCCCCAAATGCTGCAGCTAATACCTTCTTTTACTGCCTCTCCCCCTCAGCAGTACGATATCCTAAGCATGGGTGTAGCCTTCCATCGGCTTCTAAGTACCATATATCCTCTCCCGCACAACACAAACTATTATTACGGCTGAATCACTACGCCCAGCTCCCTAAAACCAAAATATGTTATTACTTTTACACTTGCAACCCCAATGTCGCAAAGTGCAGGATTTTGTCGTGAAATGCAATCCAACTTTCTAGAGCGTGTTTGAAAAATGCTCTAGATTGCAAGATAGATCTCCAAAGCCAGAATCTCATCCTCCCATCGATAGTCCATCTCTCCTCCGTTCTTCTGCACGACGTCCTGTATACTTTTCACCCCAAATCCGTGCCGTTGGCTGTCCGCCTTGCTTGTCCTTCCCTGCCGCAGCGCCTCGTACATCTCAGGTGTCGCCGGATTGGTGATCTGAACGAATATCACTTTCCGATGCTCCACGATCGACACCGTGATCACTTTCTTTTGATCCTGCAGATTTTCACACGCCTCTATGCCATTGTCCAGCGCATTAGAAAACAGTATGCACAATTCATATACGTCCATGAAATCCGGCTTTGTCATGCTGCCTGCTATGTCTATACTGATACCTTTCTTTTTCGCTTCCAGCCATTTTTGCTGTATGACAGCATCCAGTATATCACTTCCCGTGTGGAATTTTTGAATGGTCATTTCTTCCAGATGATGCCCCATGCTTTTCAAATATACCACTGCCTGTTCTGTCTTTCCCTCTGTCAGCAACAGCTGTAAGCACCCCAGCTGCGAACGGATATCATGGCGGAATTTCCTCAATTCATTATCATTCTCATATATACTCTGATAGTACTTCCGCTGGGCATTGATCACTTCCTCTTTGATCCGGCTCTGTCTCAGATAATGATTTCTGCTGTAGATGCTGGATGCCAGCCAGAAGAAAGTGGCAAAAGTAGTCCCCAGCAGTACGATGAGCAAGATCAATACCATCGTTCCGATCTCACTGCTATTGCGGACATACTCTAAGAGAAGCTCAATGATCACCAACAGACACATGCTGCTCAGTGCCATCAGAACAACAGCCACATACTGATACCATTTCAATTCGCGAAAAGATGCGATCAGCTTTTGTACCCATCTCCTGCGGACGATATATAACGTCAAACCAAAACTTGCAGCCGCAAACAAAAGCCTGACGATCTCTGACCTGACCGCACTGACATTGATACTTTGCAAGGGAAGGCGCAACAAAAAATAACCGATCGCACTGACGATACTTTCTGTGACACTGACAAACAGGTACACTCCCCAAAAACGCGCCAGCCGCCGCGCGATCCTTCCCTGAAACAGACATATATAGATCGCTATATTCAGCCCTATTTCGATCCAGAAGTAATCTTCCACATACAGCACGGTCGGAATGATCACGCCCACATACATTACCGCCATTGCCGCATAACGGCTCTTCTCCCGCACCCTGTCATGGAATATCGCTTCCCCGACCAAAAACATCTCCACTGTATATAATATATAGTAAACAATCCTGCATATCTGATCTGTCATTTACATCTCCCTTATTTTTCTCCGCAGATACGCTTTGTACTGCTCCACGATCTCCTGTTTCTTTCCTCTGCTGAGTTTCACTGCCTTGTCTTTGTCCAGCATGATCATATCTCCTGTTTTCTCAAAATACTCCAGGTTCAGCAGATAGGACTTATGGATCCGGCAGAAATCCTGACGCGGCAGTGTTTCCTCCCAGAACCGCATCGTGCGGCGGAACAGATGCCTTCCCTTTTCCGTCACCACCGTGGTATATTTGTCCTGCGCCTCGATGTACCGGATCTGTCTCACAGGTATGAATATCTGCTTTCCGTTCTCCTCTAGCTCCAGCACCTGCCCCCGGATATCCGCCAGCGTTTTTGCCAGTGCGCGGTGAAAAGTCACGATATTCAGCGGCTTTACGAGAAAGCTGACAACATTTTTTCCAAACGCTTCCACAGCCCGCTCATGATGGCAGGTCATAAAGATGATCCGCGTCTGCCTGTGATATCCCTCAAAATATTCCTTGACACGGATGCCATCCTGCTCCGGCATCTCGATATCCAGGAATAAGATATCGTACTCCTTGCCGGACGCGATCAGCTCCCTGCCGGACGAAAAGCAGGCGATCTGTGGTTCTCCTGCAAAAGATCCCTGGCTGTCATATTCCTCAAAAAATTTTATGCACTCGTTTCGCACACTTTCCCCGTACACGGTCTCATCATCACATATCGCTATTGTTATGTGCTCTTTCTCTTCCACACGTATTCCCCTCCACGTTTTCTAAGCAAAAACACCAAAATGCAAAAACAGGTGCCTTTACATTCTGGTGCGCGATCTGGTACTATTTTATTTTATTTCTGAAACTTGTTCCCCACAAAGAGCTGTACCTCGTAAGGCAGAAGCAGTTCCTCTTTCCCGCCCTCGAGCATCGTGTACGTGCCGTGCAGATGGTAGACCTGCTCGTCGCCTGTGTGGTTGATGACAAACAGCCATACCTTGTCGTCGCTCTCGCGCGTCATCATCTCCACGCCGTCCGCCGCGGTGCCGAGCGTCCTGATCCCGCAGACGCCGATCATGTAGGTCATGATATCCTCCATCAGCTCCTCGCCCGGCTCCGTGCCGATGTACCATGCCGTACCCTTACCGTACGGATTCTCGGTGATCGCCGGCGTCTGTCTGTAAAATCCCGTCGAGTACTCCGCGATCTGGTTCGCCCCCTTGAGCTCTATGATATCGCACCACTTTTCGACCGCATACTCCTTCTTGCCGTAGAGCACGCCGCCTGTCGTCTCCAGCAGACAGTCGTACTCCGGCACTTCGATGCCGCACAGCTCTCCAAGTCTTCCGGGAAGTTCCCTGTCCGTCATGCACAGATTGTTTGCGTCCTTCACGCCCGTGCGCATCGTCAGGACCAGATGGCCGCCGCCCTCCACGTAATCCATATAGTGCTGCTCGAGCTCGGGCGTCATCAGATATTGGAGCGGTGCGATCACCAGCTTATACTTTGACAGATCGTCCATATCCTGCACGAAATCCACCGGGATCTTCTTGCCGTGCAGCGCCTTATAATATTTCTGGAGCTGCTCGACATAGCGAAGCTGCGGGTGGTTTGGCTGGATATCAAACGCATAGTTCTGCCGGAAGCTATGCACGATCGCCACCTCCGGGTCAGGCATCGTCCCCTCAAAGTCGTCCATGTATTTCGCAAAGGTCTGCGTCAGCTTCTGCGCCTCGTAGTATGTCCTGCCCGGTCTGCCGCTGTGTCCCAGGATCCCGTGCCAGTACTGTTCCGTGCCCATCGCGCATGTCCGCCAGCGGAAGAAGACGACCGCGTCCGCGCCGTGCGCAACGGACTGCATCGCCCACGCCGACATCTGTCCCGGCTCCAGCGCCCTGCCCATGATCTCCCAGCCTGCCATGCCCGCCTGCTGCTCCATCATCCAGAACGGCTTCTTCTTGTAGCCGCGCACGACATCGTGGCAGGCGGCAAGCTCGTTCTCCGGCTGGTGCGGCTGTTTCTGCCAATGCCCTGCCGGGTAGATATCATTGGACACAAAGTCCAGCAGCGTGCCCAGGTCATAGTAATCGACTTTGTTGTCAAAGCACATATAGTTGTGCGTGATAAAGTGCTTCGGACACTTCTCACGGATGATGTCCGCCTGCCAGCTGGCAAAGTTCACGATCAGATCCGAGCAGTAGCACTTCCAGTCGAGCATCGCTGACGGATTCTCGCCTGCCGCCGTGATCAGCGGTGTCCCGATCTGGTTGAAGTCGTTGTACCCCTGGCTCCAGAACGCAGTCCCCCACGCGTCGTTCAGTGCCTCGATCGTACCATATTTCCGCTTTAACCACTTCTGGTAAAACTGTCTGCAGGAGGTACACATACACAGATCGCCATGCGAATTGCCAAGCTCGTTATCGATCTGCCAGCCGATCACACCCGGATTATCTGCAAAATGCTCCGCAAACTTTGACACGAAACGTTTGATATGCCCATAATAGACCGGATTAGACTGGCAGTCATGATGACGCCCGCCAAAAAATCTGCGCCTTCCCTCCCTGTCGACCGGCTGTAGCTCTGGATTTTTGCGCACGATCCATGCGGGGGGCGCCGCCGTCGGCGTACCCAGGATCGTCTTGATCCCGCAGCTGTCAAGGAGGGCGACCGCCTCCTCGAGCCACTCAAAGTGAAACTCGCCCAGCGCCGGCTCCATCTTGAACCACGAAAACTCCGCCATGCGCACGACCTGCACGCCCATCTCCTTCATCAGCTTCGCATCCGTATCCCAGCGCTCCCTCGGCCAGTGCTCCGGATAATAGTCCACACCAAAATGAATTCCCATATGATATACCTCCACATCTATTCCTTGATCCTGCCACTGAAACTGACAAAAGCTGTAGAAAAAGAACCGTCAGCTTCAACACCTCCTGCCTGCAACAAACATTATCATGCTAAAACACTCTTTGTGACACTTTTTATATTCTAACGATCAGATTCTCTACCAGTTTAGCACAGTGAGCTGCAGCTGCACGCTCAAACTCAGGATAATCCATGTGGGCACTTCCGTCCGCCTTGTCGGAGATAGCCCGCAGCACCACATACGGGATCTTGTTCAAGAATGCCGCGTGTGCGATCGCAGCCCCCTCCATCTCTGCACAGAAACCGTCAAACCGATTGATCAGTCTGTCCTTCACTGCGCCGTCTGATATAAACTGATCGCCGCTGACCACACGTCCCTCGTGCACACCGATCTCCGGATTCACTTCCCTGCAGACTGCGATTGCTTTCTCAGCAAGATTACTGTCCGCCTTGAAGAACGAGGTTTCCATCTGCGGGATAATACCCGGCTCATAGCCAAGTGCACTGACATCCATATCATGTTCACACGCATCTGTAGAAACAACAATATCGCCGATATTGATCTCTGCGCGCAGAGATCCTGCAACACCTGTGTTGATCACTGCATCAACCCCAAATACATCTGCCAGGATCTGCACACAGATACCAGCATTGACCTTGCCAATACCACACTGCACGATAACTACATCCTTACCATTCAGGACACCCTCGTGGAATTTCATGCCTGCTTTTTCAACGACACTTTTTGCTTGCATCTTTGACTTTAACTCCGCAACCTCGAGTTCCATCGCTCCAATAATGCCTATTTTGTTCATTGTTATATATTCCTTTCCCATTTTAAAATATTATATTTTCTTTTGTCTGGAGAGAATGATGTCATACTGCCTGTACATTCTCTGCACCTCATTTTCCAGTGTGTAATAGTGCCCGATATACGGAACGAGCAGCACCAAAAACAGCACAAGCAGCGCGAGTATTGGAATGTACTCCGCAATACAGTAAACTGCCAGCGCGAGCATTGTCAGTATCGCAAACGTGACTGTCACGATAAGGTGGATCAGCCTTTCATGCTGAAAAAATGACACCTGTGTCAGATGTTCTCTCATGACCGCATTCCAATCCGTATCATTTGGTGCGTTCGCCAGAAGTACATCGATCCTCTCACGGTATCCGATGATTCTCTTCTTCATAGCGAATATGACTCCCCATCTTCAAATAGTATACTTTCCAGTGACGACGCTGCCTGTGCAAGATCGTCATATTTTGCAGCGATCATTGACAGGATCTCCTCGTCGGGCTGCCACAAGTCAGGAACCATGATCGTCCGGCATCCAGCGCTGCACGCGGACAATATACCATTCCTCGAATCCTCAAGAGCCAAACAGTCCCTTGGTTCTACACCGAGCAGCGCACACGCTTTCAAATATATTTCCGGCTCCGGCTTGGACTTTGCGACCATGTCACCACAGACGATCACTTGAAAATAGTCAAAAACCTCCGCATCTTTTAAGTGCCTCTCCACCTCCCGTCTCGGAGACGAGCTTGCCACCGCAAGCATAAAACCCTTGTCTTTGAGATATCTCAGAAGGGTGTACAATCCCCTTTTCACTGGAACCTTATTCTCAGCGTAGTAGTTTGTCAAAAATTCCTTCGTATATCTGCAAAGCTCCTGCTCATCATATTTCTCGCCAAATTCTTCGATCCAGAGTTCTCGCGACATAGCAGCGCTCATCCCCAATGTTTTCAATGTCATATATCCGGCTTTGCCGACACCGATCTTCTCTCCCGCATAGTCCCACGCCTCGATAAACACGCGCTCCGTATCAAACATCAGACCATCCATATCAAAAATCACTGCACGCATACTATCCACCTATTCCCCAAGGATCTCATCAAAAAATCTGCACTCATCGTCATTGCATATCTTTGCCTCCTCCAGCCGCTGGTTCAGGTGGAATACATGTCCCATGTACGTATCCTCCGCTTTTCCATACAGCTTCCACTCGCAGACGATCCCTTTTGCCCTTAACAGTTCATACATGGGCTTGACATGCTCCTTCAAAAAGTCATACTCGGCACTCATGATATAGGCTGGCGGAAAGTCCGCATTGATATACTTTACGGTGTCGATCTGCTCCAACGTCAGTTCACGGTCCTCAGTCAACGCTTTGTCTATGTATGCCAGAAACGGATCGTCCTCCTGAGTTTCCATGCGTCCCCTCATGTCATAACAGCCGCAGTTGAGTGCCACTGCCTTTACTTTGATCTGTTCATACGGTATCTGCATCGAGAACAGCCGGCGGAACGCACTGTTCGTCAAAAGCGCCAAATACTGGCTCGCCAGCTGTGCACCTGCGGAGTCGCCGGTCACGCAGATCTTGTCAAGATCAATATTGTATGCAGCTGCGTTTTCTGCCACCCATGTAAACGCGGCGTTGATGTCCTCCAACGCTGCCGGGTACGGATCCTCCGGCGACAGGCGGTACGAGAAATTGACGACTGTAAACCCTCTCTGCGCCATGTCCATACAATAGTGCTGGTACACGTCCTTATCCCCGTAGGTCCACCCGCCGCCATGGATATCAATGATCGTCTTCTGCGGTGATGTGACATCCTTTTTGTGGTATATGTCGAGCAGGTTGTACCTGCCATACTCTCCGTATGCTATGTCATCATACCGCTTGATATTGTCGGGCGTTGTCAGTCCCGCATCCCGCTTCTGATCGCTTGCCCCGAATTCCCTTCTCAGTTTTTCCGCATCAAATTTCATTTGTTCTTCCCTCCACTTTTACTTATAACAGACTCTCGGAGTCTCTTTGTACCTGATATTGCGAGAAGATTTTTTGTCAGATGTGCACAAATTTATGAGGCGTACGTGGCACGTACGTTGATTAAATTTGTGTGCATATGACGGTAAATCTGCCACAATAGCAGGTGCAAGGGAGATTTCGAGAAGCTATACTTATAGGCGCCCGTCGTCCCGTCTATCTTATTTTATCACGCTTCCATCACAATTACCAACTGATTTGTGCAAAATGATCCCCTGCCTTTTGAGAACGGGTACTGTTCACGCCCAACTAATTCTGACACAATTTTGCAGCGCACTAATGATCTACCCGCCGAGATTTTCATCGCCCCACTGTTTCATGTGCTCAAAGACAGGAATGAAGCTCTTCCCCAACTCCGTGAGATCGTACTCCACATGGGGCGGTACTTCCTTGTAGTCATAGCGGGTAATGAAGCCGTCCGCCTCCAACTCCCGAAGCTGTTTGGTGAGGCTGGACTCCGTGATCTCCCCGATCTGCCTGCGCAGTGCCCCAAAACGGTGTATGTTCTGAAATGCGATATAGTAGAGGATCTCGATCTTCCATTTGCCCCCCAATATTTTTTGGATCGTGGAGATTGTCCTGCAGCGCTCCACAGCCAATGTACTTTTTTTCATTGCCGCCACTCCTTTCTCAAACAGCATAACACACCGCCCCCTCAAAATCAATGTACCATTTATGTCAGGGTACTGCAAAAAAGTACAGTACTTGTAAAATATTTGTACATACGTATACTTAGGAACTGTAGAAAAATAACTGACGCATCTTGACTTGTCTATTTCTCCGATTATGCATAGCAAAAAACCTCGCCGTAGCCCGCTACGCCTACGTTTTTTGACAATTGCTTTAGCAATTTCACCTCGAAGAAATATCCTGCGCAAGTTGCATCGGTTATTTTCCTACAGTTCCTTATGAATTATAAATCAATAAAGGAGTGATCTATATGCACTACACAGGAACCATCTGGAGACCCCCATACGAAGCAGACTCCCTGCTGTTGGAGGTAACAGCAGGCTGCACGCACCACAAATGCAAGTTCTGTACCTTGTACAATGATCTGCCATTTCCATTCAGGCTGTCCCCCGCGGAAGACATCGAAAGTGATCTGCAGGAGGCTCAAAAGGCAATCGGGAGCTGGAAAAACAGGCGTCCCCGCCGTGTGTTTTTGACAGGCGCCAATCCGTTTGTCCTGTCCTGCGACAGACTAACTGCGATCGCAGCACAGATCCACCGATATCTTCCCTTTGTGGATTCGATCGGATCCTTTGCAAGGATCACGGATATTACCCCCAAAACCGACGAAGAACTTGTCAGACTGCGCGGTCTCGGATATGGCGGGCTGACGATCGGCATTGAAACCGGCGACGACGAGGCGCTGTGCTTCATGGACAAAGGCTATGCTTCGTCCGACATCACAGCGCAATGCCATCGATTAGATGCGGCAGGCATTCATTACAATTTCTTTTATCTGGCAGGTATTTCCGGGGCAGGGCGCGGGGAGACCGGGGCAAAACGGACTGCCTGTGTATGCAACCAGCTGCACCCTGCGCTCATCGGGGCAAACATGCTCACAGTCTATCCCGACTCCGGGCTTTACGCCGAGATACAGCGCGGGAACTGGCAGGAAGAGAGCGAACTTGAAAAGTACAAGGAGGTGCGCACGCTCATTGAGCATTTGCAGATCCCGACCGTGTTTGCGGCAATGGGTGCCTCCAATGCGTTCCAGTTTTGCGGGCATCTGCCTAAGGACAGGGAAAAACTGCTGTCTTTTCTCGACAGGATCATCGAAACTGTCAATGAAAGCGAACTGCGGCAGTACCGCAAAAACGTATATCACCTGTAGTGCGTGCCCGAAAATCTGCCGCGATAGCAGGTACACGGGCAATTTGGGATTGTTATTGGTAAGAAGAAGAAGAGGAGGAAAAGAACATGCATTTCACAGGCAGAACCTGGCGACCGCCGTACGAGGCGCACTCGGTCATCATAGAGGCTACATCCGGCTGCACGTATAACCAATGCAGGTTTTGCAGCCTGTACAAAGACGAGCGCTTTAAAATGTCACCGATCGAAGTGTTTGAGGAGGATCTGGCAGAGATCAAAAGGTATCAGCCAAATGCCCGAAGGATCTTCTGGACAGGCGCAAACCCGTTTGCAATGAGCTATGAAAACCTCAAACTGCGGGCGCTGACCGTGCGGGACTATCTGATCAAGTGCCAGACGATGGCTATGTTTGCGAGTATACGTGACATCAAAGACAAGGAAGTCTGGCAGCTAAGAAAGCTCCGGGCAATGGGCATCAACGGTCTGAGCATCGGCGTGGAGAGCGGCGATGACAAAACCCTCGCCCTCGCCGGGAAAGGGTATACATCGGCGGATATCCTGGAACAGTGCAGAAAATTAGATGAGGCAGGTATCGAATACTACTTCGTCTACATGACAGGGCTTGCCGGAAAAGCCGGCGGATACCGCAACGCGCTGAACAGCGCGGCACTTTTCAGTGAACTCAACCCTTACTTTGTCTCCGTAGATTCCCTCACACTCTTTCCGGGCACAGCGCTGTACAAGATGGCGCATCAGGGCTTGTTCGTGCCCGCCGGCGAAAAAGAACGCATCCACGAGCTGCAGGTTCTGATCGATAACCTGCATATCCGCACACATCTGTTTGCAAATACCGTATCAAATTTCGCACCCGTTACGGCATATCTGCCCTACGACCGCGAGAAGATCACGCGCAGTCTGCAGGCTGTCTTAGACCACACAGACGAAAGCAGCATGCAGGCGTACCGGAAAAGTCTGACATCACTGGGATAAGACACCCGATAAAGGTACAAATAAGTACTAATAAAATAACGAAGATCTTCTAAACCGCCGAGGCAGCTAAAGCTGCCTCAGTCATTCATCAGATCAACCATACGCTCAAACGCTTCGATCGACTGTGCCTTTGCCGCGAGCTTTAACCACCTGTTCAATGTGACAAGATCGGTCTGTTCCATGATCTAACTTCTGAGCGCATTCGGCACCTCACCGACATCTTCAAGCAGTTCAATGATATCCTCTGCTTTACTCTCAGCCCTGATCCATCGCTCATAACTTTTTACATCAAATTCATTCAAGAGCAAATTGTACACCTCACTTCTCTGTTTGCCCAAAATGTCTGAAAGGATATTATTGTCTGTACAGTGTTCCATGGCAGACTTTATGGATAACTCATAGGGATATCCCTTACTCAGATTTTTTATACTTTTTTCGAACGCTGAATCTCCTAATAAATGTGTTCACTGTCTTTTTTATTTTCGCCATGTTGTCTCCTTCAGTATACCAATCGAATGCAATAAACGCAATCGTTCATCTGTTCGATTCTCATTTAGTATACAGTAAAACCACTGCTGTGTCAACAGTGATTTCGAAAATATTTTCGGAACATTTGATCACATTTCCTCCGGGCACGCAATCCCCAGCAGCCCGCAGCCGTCCCGCAGCACCCTCTGCGTTATTTCTGTCAGCGCGAGGCGCGCCTGCCGCACGTTCTCCTCCGCCTTTAAGATCGCACAGTCGTGATAAAATTTGTTGAACGCGACCGCCAGCGACATGACATACCGCGCCACAATTGAGGGCTCATACTTGTCTGCCGCACTTTTGATGGCATCCTCATATCCATCCAGGATTTTGACCAGGCTGTAGGACACACTGTCCGCGAGCAAACTGCAGTCTGCCAGGTCCGGATCTACCGCCTTCCCGTGCCTGCGCAGTACGCTCTTTGCCCGCGCGTAGGTGTATTGCACATACGGCGCAGTACTGCCGTCAAAGCTGAGCGCCTCCTTCCAGGAAAAGTTGATATTCTTGATGCGCTGATTGTACAGATCATGAAAGATCACAGCGCCTACGCCGACCATCCGCGCCACCTCGTCCTTGTTCTCCAGATGTGGATTCTTCTCCAGAACCGCAGCCTCAGCCCGCCTGATGGCTTCCCTCAAGATATCCTCCGCGTAAATGATGTTTCCGTTTCTGGTAGAAAGTTTTTCCCCGTCCAGGCTCACCAGCCCATAAGGGACATGGACCAGCGAGTCTGCCCAGTCATACCCCATCACTTCAATCGCCTTAAAAACCTGCTTAAAATGCAGCGACTGCTCCAATCCGGTCACATAGATGCACTTTGCAAAGTCGTATTTCTCCTTGCGGTACAGCACTGCCGCGATATCGCGCGAGTGATAGATCGAGCTGCCGTCACTCTTCGTGATGAGGCAGGGCGGCATCTGGTACGCCTCCAGATCGATGACCTGTGCCCCCTGGCTCTCGACCAGCAGGTCTTTTTCCTTTAGTGATTCAACCAGGGCAGGCACTTTGTCCCGGTAAAAACTCTCCCCCACATAAGCGTCAAACGTTATCCCCAGCAGCCGATAGACACGGTCAAATTCGACCATGCTGATCTGCTTAAACCACTCCCAGATCGCGACCGCTTCCGCGTCATTCTGCTCCATTTTGACAAACCATTCCCTCGCCTCCGTGATCAACTGCTCATCGTGCTCTGCCTTGGCATTGAACCTGACATATATGCGCAGTAGCTCTTCTATGCCCTTTTCCTTCACCTGCTCCTCACTGCTCCACAGCTTGTACGCCACGATCAGTTTTCCAAACTGCGTTCCCCAGTCTCCCAGATGGTTGATCCGAACCACCTGATACCCTAATTTCTGATAAATCTTGTACAGCGCATTTCCGATCACCGTCGTGCGCAGGTGCCCTACATGGAAGTTTTTGGCGATATTGGGCGAGGAGTAGTCCATGCAGATCGTCTTTCCAGTCCCGCTCTGAACCACGCCGTGATGTTCCAGCTGCAGCCTTGACAGACAGCTTTTTATATAGGCTGCGCGGTTCCAGTACAGATTGCAGTACGCGCCCACATGTTCAGCCCGCCCGATCCCCAGTGTTTCCTTGTCCGCATTCAGCCTTTCGGTGAGTTCCTCCGCAATAGACTGCGGACTTTTGTGCAGTTTCTTTGCCAGGGCAAAACAGGGCAGCGCCAGATCCCCCATCTCCTCCTCCGGCGGAACCTCCATTATGGACAACAATTCTTCCGCGGAAACTTCTCCCGCAATGTTTGACAGATACTGACAGATTTTTTCTTTCATAACAGCACGCTTCCTTTCCTCATTCATTTTATCAGGTAATTCCAGGCGATGTGACGCGCGATTATCTGTATCTTTTATAAAACCAGGCGGATATCTTCATACATTTGGATCTGCATTCGCAATTTTTGATACGATGCCAAAGCTAAGGAACTGTTGACAGATAACCTATACAGTTCCTTATCAAAGCAATCTGCCTGCTGGCAAAAAAAGAACCGCAAAGATATCGGCAAATGCCAAATCTATTACGGTTCTGTATGATTTCTCATTATACATTTTAAAATCGCGAAAAATTATATAATACGAAAAACAGCAACCGCAGGGAAGCAAGACGTACCTCTCTTGCAACCATGCGGAAACGATGATCACAAGAGCTTACGTCTCTTCTCTCTGCGTCTTAAGCTGTTTATCATATATAGACCCATACTTTATATCCTCTCGTTTTATTGATCTCAACTATAACACACAACCTGCAGGTTTGCAACAGAAAATGTCAGGAAAACGTGCCAAAAAGTATAGCGCCGTTGGTAGACTTTCTTTTTGTGGTCGTATATACTTGATTCATGTTCAGACACCCGAGCGTCTCTACACCACCAAAAGGAGGAATCAGCAATGAGTTTAGGAAACAGTCTATCCAGCGCACGAAAGAAAAACGGTTTTTCGCAGGAGGAGGTTGCAGAGAAACTGGGGGTAAGCCGTCAGACCATCTCCAAATGGGAGCTTGACGAGACACTCCCGGACATACAGCAGTCCAAGAGACTGTCTGTGCTCTATCACATGACCTTGGACGAGCTGGTCGATTTTGACATTGAGGTCAGGGAAATCGAGGACATCATCGACAAGACGAGCGACGAGCTGCAAAAGAAGATCGACTGGACAAAATTGTGGGCGAAGAAATACCCTGTCCTCGCCACATACCAGCAAGAAGTTCCTGTTGACGGCTACGCCGCGAAACTGCGGGAGATGATCGACCGTCTAAAGCAGGAGCAGGGGTACAACGACGAGGACGCCTTTTTGGTCCTCAAAGATATCCTGGCACAGTTATTTACAAGCAACACACATACGGAAGCCTGATATCTAAAAACATCCTCCACCGCATTTTCCAGCCTGTCTGCTAAATGCGGTGCATTTCATACACTAATAGGTTGACTGCCTTTCTCCTAGAGCGTGTTTGAAAAATCATTCCCGCCATCTATATAACGACGCCATAGCGTC
>ERZ779621.221-NODE-221-length-33790-cov-18.713176_pt1 | contig 33790 bp, 33 predicted proteins | sample MGYA00514215_ERZ779621 | MGnify/ENA primary metagenome ERZ779621 (study PRJEB29562, sample SAMEA4376715) | mouse gut metagenome | isolation source: Cecum | study: EMG produced TPA metagenomics assembly of the A DSS colitis mouse model was used to assess the...
TGTAACAATTAACCAGTAGTCATTCTTGACTACACCATTATTATACTAGGAGAATCGATGATATGAAAAAACTGCTTGGAATTTTAACAATCTGCGCCATGCTCGCATCACTTGCAGTACCGTCAAATGTTATGGCGTCAGCCAATTCTACCTGGATCCAGGAGAGCGGCTCAGAAATCTGGCACTATACAGAAGGCTCGGAAACCGAGCTTATCGCAAAGCTTCAAGGTGAAACCTTATATATTCAGGGACATGGCGCGATTCCCGAATATGATCGCGACCATCTCGGAAACAGACCGTGGCACAACAGAACGATACGGTCACTCGTGATCGCTGACAGTGTCACCTCGATCGGGGCGGAAGCATTTTCCAACATGAAATACCTATACCGTGTAACCATGTCCGCAGGCACTTTTATAGAAAGTCCCACTGCCTTTGCCGGCGCTGCCCCGGAATGCATCTTTGATATCACTGGCACAAATATCGTCAGCCGCAATATCGGAAATGTTCCATACACCAGCCTTGACAGTATCGCAGCCTTTATGCAGAACTATAATGGCGTGTATCGTTTTTCCCTCGCAAACTACTATATGATAGGCTGGGTACAGCATTCCGTGTCACCGAAGATCATCGATCTTTCACCGATGGACGCACTGACAACATACAGCAATCCGAATTATCCGATCCCCGATTATCCCAGTGTTATAGAATTTCAATCTCACAAGCCGGATGCCAGTATGCACGCACATATCCAATGCAGACAACAGGGCAAGGCAGCGCTGGAAGTATTTTCTATTGTCCTTGGTGACGCCACTTATGCAGCCGCCTACAACATGTCTGTATCAAGCTCAAAAGGCACCGTGACAAAGACTTCCGCACCCGTGACTTATGTCATGACGATTCCCGCGGCTTTTCAATTTCCGGAAAGACAATTTTCGCTGATCCAGCTTGGAAACGGTGTGGTAAATATTTTGGAGGACGAGGACCAGAACGACACAACGCTGACCTTCACAACAGATTATCCCACTGCCGCATGTGCATTGGTCTATCGTGATACGATCAGCCTCCCCGCCTCACCTGATCTGGCAGACTGATAAGACATATGCCCTTATCATTTAACCTCTAAATGCAGGATTGACCAGGATCTCGCATATTTGATCCTGGTCAATCCTTTTCTCTTATTTCACAAGCGATGCCGTCTGTCTTGCGATCGCAAGCTCCTCGTTTGTAGGTACGCACAGAAGTGCTACCTTACTTTCATCCGTGGAGATCACTCTGTCCTCGCCCCTGACATTGTTCTTCTCCGCGTCGATCTCTGTTCCGAGATAGCCCAGATATTTCGCAATCTCAGCGCGCCCCAAAACATTATTCTCACCCACACCTGCTGTAAATGCGATCGCATCCACACCGTTCATAGCTGCCGCATAAGCACCTATGTACTTCGCCACACTGTAATAAAACGCATCCAATGTCACTTCGGCAAGTGTGTTGCCATCGTTTGCCGCGGCCTCGATATCCCTGAAATCAGACGAAACCTTTGACATGCCGAGCACGCCGGACTTTTTGTTCAGGATACTGTTCATCTCTGCGGACGTAAGATGCTCCTTCTGACAGATAAAATCACAGATCGCCGGATCGATACTGCCGGAACGTGTCCCCATGATGATGCCCTCGAGCGGAGTCAGCCCCATTGAGGTATCCACACACTTTCCATGGTCCACCGCCGACACAGAACCGCCATTTCCCAGATGGCATACAATGATCTTCAACGTATCCCTTGTCTTGCCGAGGATCTCTGCCGCCCTTGCCGACACATAGTCATGGCTTGTACCGTGAAAACCATAGCGGCGGATCTTGTACTTCTCATAATATTCATAAGGCAGCCCATACAGATACGCCTTCTCCGGCATTGTCTGATGAAATGCGGTGTCAAACACTGCAACCATCGGAACATCCGGCATGATCTCCCTGCAGGAATTGATCCCGATCAGGTTTGCCGGATTGTGGAGCGGTGCCAGATCATTGCACTCCTCGATCGCCCCCAGCACTTCGTCATTGATGACTACAGAAGAGGCAAACTTCTCTCCGCCATGTACCACACGGTGGCCAACTGCATTGATCTCGTCGAGCGACTTGACCACACCGTGTTCTGCATCGGTCAGTGCATCGATCACAAGCTTGACTGCCACGGTATGATTGGGCATCGGTGTCTCTATCTTTACCTTATCCTTACCTGCAGGCGTGTGTGTAAGTACACTTCCATCAATACCAATACGCTCACAGAGCCCTTTTGCCAGAACCTCTTCCGTGCCGCTGTCGATCAGCTGGTATTTGAGCGAAGAGCTTCCGCAATTGATTACTAAAATATTCATGATGGTTCCTCCATAGATTCATTTGTGTTGTACTAATATGCCCTGCCCCAGTAAACCATCTTCTTCGCCGGTTTCCCACAGCACACGCAGTTTTCACTCAGCTGCTCCTGCTCAAACGGCATACAGCGGCTTGTCGCTGTCAGCTCATCCTTGATCTTGTCCTCGCAGGCGCGGTCGCCGCACCACATCGCCCTGACAAATCCCGGCTTGTTGTTGATCGTATCGCAGAAAGCATCCCATGTCACTGCATCACTTATATGCGTCTCAAGATGCTTCTTTGCCGCCTCGTACATGTCTGACTGGATCGTTTCCAAAAGCTCAGCCGCCTTCGTCTCAACCTCGTCAAGACCGACCTCGATCTTCTCCCTGGTGTCGCGGCGCACAAAAACGCACTTGTTATTCTCAATATCCTTCGGTCCGATCTCGATCCTAAAAGGAACACCGCGCATCTCGCACTCGCTGAACTTCCATCCCGGACTCTTGTCGGAATCATCCACTTTCACGCGGAATCCTTTGTCCCATAACCGGCTCTTTAGCTCAAACGCCTTGTCGAGCACACCCTCTTTCTTCTGTTGGATCGGAACAACCATGATCTGTGTCGGCGCCACTTTCGGCGGCAGCTTCAATCCGGAATCATCACCGTGTACCATGATCACTGCACCGATGATACGTGTCGATAATCCCCATGACGTCTGATGACAGTATTTCAGCGTATTATCCTTGTCGGTAAACTGAATGTCAAACGCCTTTGCAAAACCATCTCCGAAGTTGTGGCTCGTGCCTGACTGCAATGCCTTGCCGTCGTGCATCAGCGCTTCTATCGTATAGGTAGCCTCCGCTCCTGCAAATTTCTCCTTATCGGTCTTCTGTCCCTTCACCACAGGGATCGCAAGCACATCCCGCACAAAATCCGCATAGACATTCAGCATCTGGATCGTTCTCTCCTCAGCCTCCTCTGCCGTTGCATGAACAGTGTGCCCCTCCTGCCACAAAAACTCACGGCTTCTCAAAAAAGGTCTCGTCGTCTTCTCCCAGCGCACAACAGAACACCACTGGTTATATACTTTCGGCAGATCCCTGTAGGACTGCACTTCATTCCTGTAAAAATCACAAAAGAGCGTCTCTGAGGTAGGGCGCACGCACAGTCTCTCCTGCAGGGGCTCTAGTCCCCCGTGCGTCACCCACGCAACCTCGGGTGCAAAGCCCTCAACATGATCCTTCTCTTTTTCCAGAAGGCTTTCCGGTATAAACATCGGCATGTATACATTTTCCACTCCAGTCTTCTTGAACGCTGCATCAAGCTGCTGCTGGATCTGCTCCCAGATCGCATAGCCTGCAGGCTTGATGATCATGCAGCCTTTCACGCTCGAATAGTCACACAGTTCCGCTTTTTTTACCACGTCTGTGTACCACTGCGCAAAATCCTCCTCCATCGACGTGATCGCCTCTACTAATTTCTTGTCATTTGCCATTATCTTTTCTTCCTTTCTATTTGACAGTCCCCCAAAATCTTCTCGCAATATCAGGCACAAAGAGACTCCTGGAGCCTATTTTGCACTTGTTTCTGTTTTGCCATCCATAAATTTTATCTACTATTCTCTATACTAGCAAAATCTGTAAGAAATGTAAATAAGGATCTGAGGAAATTTCCTCCGCATGAGACCGCGCAACAAAAATAAGACGCAGACCTTTCGGTCTCCGCCTTATCCCTGTCCAATACAAAATACTCTTTACTGCGAATCAAAGCTCATCCGCGATCGCTGCCGATGATACAAATGTCCCGACAACCGAGAGCACGACTGCAAGAATGATGATCAGCATACCGCCCATGAGCAGGATCAGTGCCGCTCCGCCGTTATTCTCCTGGCTGCCCTCCTGCGGCGCCTGCTCCTCCACCGCATTTTCCACGGTTGTCTCCGCCGCCTGCGCACTGAACGCACCAAACGAGAACACTGATACAAACACCCCCACAACCATCGCAAGCATCAGCTTCCACATCTTACAGACTTTATTTTGTTTTGTCATAAAATCCACCTTCTCCACTTCATATTGAGCAACGATCCAGCATCTTCTCCCCCCTGCTCAGGCATCCCCCAACTAGACCGTCTTTATTTTCATATTACAGTCTACTATACAATTTCAAAAATGTAAATTATTTTCTGAAAATTTTTGAGTAAAATTTTGTCTATAAATTTTGTCTACTTCACCCGCTCCGCTTTGATGTTTTTCTCAAAATGTGATACAAGCCTGCGCCCCTCGTCCTCGCCCGCCTCCTCGAGTGCGCTGATGAACTCCTCAAGCGGTCCTCTCGTCTCCTCGTCAGCCATGGCAAGGGAATGTCTCAGGCTCATGACATAATCCTCGATACACTCGCTGAACTCAAAAGAGACACTGCCATCAGGAAGCATTGTGATATTGAGCGTATATGCGACATTTGTCCATACCACCCCCTGCGTCATGGCACACAGTTCCTTTGCCTTCTTCAAAAAATACATTCCGGACTCCGTCCTGTCAATGATATCGTCCAAAGTAATTCCAAAAAAATCAAAATCCTCCTGTGTTGCAATGCACTCCACCTTCAAATTTGCTTTCTTATGATATTCCATATGCCCATCCTCCTATAGGAAAAGGACGCTGAACCATCACAGCGTCCTATGTTTTCCATTATGACAAGCGTTTTATTCATCTTCCTCCACAAAATCTGTGTGGAACATCAGTAAAAATTCTGCTCCATTCCTGATCGTGAGTTTCATTACCACGCCCTTGCCATCTACTGATATTTTCGAGCTGACCTTTTTCACCGTGTCAAGATTAAGCTGAACCGTTGTAAACATGTCATCACTCATGAGACACATGACCCTGCCTGCGACCTTTGCCTCGGAGCAGATCACCGACAGTGACATATTTAATCCGGTTCCGTCTGTCACATCCTCGATCGTTGATAGTGCTATTGGTATATTTTTGACGTCCATCAATACTGAGAGCAGGCTATCAGCGTCATTGACGAGAAGCAGACGATTGCGCATGATCTCTAAATAGTTCGTCCAATTCTGCATTCCATCCATACTCTGGCCTCCTTTGTAATAGGAACTCTGAGTTCTTGCAAAATACAAGGCCTTTGTCTATATTTTATATTATACTTTCTCTACAAAAATGTGTCAACTCCCAATCTGTAATCTTTTTGTCAGAAAATTTCAGTATATTTATCAAAATCCAATGAAAATTCCATTCGCTCTCCAGTGACCGGATGCATCAAAGCGATCTGATACGCCAGCAGCGCGGTGCTATTGACTGCAGCCTTCCTCGAAAGATCCTTCGAGGACACAGAACCATATTTAAAATCCCCCATAAGCGGATACCCCGCATGTGCCATCTGTACCCTGATCTGATGATGTCTGCCATTATACAGCTCAATTTCCAAAAGAGAAATAGCAGCATTGTGCTGCATGATGCGCCAGTGAAGTGACGCTTCCTTTGCATTTTTCGTCCCCTTTGGCACGACCCTGGATAAATTATTCCGCCCGTCCCTCACCAGGAAATCCGTCAGCTCACCCTCGGATATCTCTGGAACCCCGGCGACAAGAGCCGCATATTTCTTGGTCAGAGTTCCCCGCAGCAGCTGGTCACTGAGCTTTTTGGCCGTTCTGCCATCTTTTGCAAAAACCAGGAGTCCTTCCACTGGCTGGTCCAGCCTGTGGATCACACCAATATAGGTTTCCTCACCTTTTTTCTTTCGGTAATTTTTTAATTCGGACACAAGATCTGCCTGGCCGACCCTCGCCGTCTCTGTAGCGATACCTACCGGCTTGTGCACCACCAGCAGAACATCGTCCTCATACACTATCATTTTATCCATCTTCACACATTCCTATTCGAATGCAGGCTTTATAATTTAAAGCGGTATCCAACGCCCCATATCGTCTCAATGTACTGCGGCTTGGATGTGTCCGTCTCTATTTTCTCACGGATCTTCTTGATGTGCACTGTCACCGTGGCGATATCTCCGATCGAATCCATATCCCATATTTCCCTAAATATTTCTTCCTTTGTAAATACATGGTTTGGATTCTCTGCAAGGAAAGTCAGAAGGTCAAACTCCTTTGTCGTAAAGTTTTTCTCCACATTGTCCACAAACACGCGCCTTGCTGTCTTATCAATGCGGATCCCCCTGATCTCCACGATATCATTCTCCTTGGTGTGGCTGCCCACAAGACGATTGTACCGCGCCATATGTGCCTTCACGCGCGCCACCAATTCGCTCGGGCTGAAAGGCTTCGTCAGATAATCGTCAGCCCCCAGTCCCAGCCCGCGTATTTTGTCAATGTCATCCTTCTTAGCAGATACCATGAGGATCGGCACATCCTTATCCTCCCGGATACGCTTGCAGATTTCAAATCCATCAATGCCTGGAAGCATCAGATCGAGAATAATCAGGTCAAATTCCTCCGCAAGCGCTGTCGCCAGTCCTGTATCTCCACTGTTTTCTATCTTCACCTCAAAATCATTCAGCTCCAGATAATCCTTCTCAAGCTCTGCAATTGCCTCCTCGTCCTCTACGATCAATATTCTGCTCATATGTTTTACCCTTTCCTTTCATCTTTAAGAACCGTTCAGTATGATCTGTTGACTTATCCGTCTCTGAACAATTGCTTATCAACTGCTAAATTACCACTTCATCCGCTCGTTCTGTGTATTTGCGCATCACAAAATGCATACAGGTACCCTCGCCCTCTTTGCTGGTAGCCCACACATAACCGCCATGGTCCTCGATGATCTTCTTTACGATGCTCAACCCGATGCCGCTGCCGCCCTGGACAGAGTTTCTGGATGAATCCGTCCTGTAAAAACGTTCGAAAATATTTCCGATGTCTTTTGACGATATGCCTTTCCCGTTATCCTCGATCTCGATCTTCACGGACTCGCCCTCGTCCAGAAGCCGGATATCGATGACGCCATTCTCATGCCCCATATACTTGACACTGTTGCTTATGATATTGTTGATGACCTTTTTGAGCTGCTCAGGATCTGCCACAACACAAGTCCCAGGCTGCACCAGATTGGTAAAATTGAGAGGTATATTTTTCGCTTCAAGATCAAGCCCTACCTCCTCTACACAGTCTGAAAAATAGTCCGATATATTCAGGATATTGAAATGATATGGTATCTTGTTGGAATCAATCCCTGAATACGTAGTCAGCTCATTGATAAGCCTATCCATATCGTTTGCCTTGTTGTAGATGGTCTTGATATACTTATCCATCTTTTCCGGCGTGTTCGCAACGCCGTCCATGATCCCCTCGACATAACCCTTGATCGAAGTGATCGGCGTCTTGAGATCGTGGGAGATGTTGCTCACAAGTTCTTTTGACTTCTTTTCATTCTGGGCTTTCTCCTCCTCACTCTCCTTGAGCTGGAGGCGCATCTGCTCATAATTTTCAAAGAGCGTTCCGATCTCATCCCCGCGTCCACCGTTCATGTGATAGTCAAAATCTCCCACGGATATGTGCTGCATCGCAACACTCAGCTCCTTGAGCGGTTTGTAGACATCCCGGTTGAGCCACGCCGTGATAATGCCGCTCGTCAGAATCAGTATGACCATCATCGCGATCGCCATATGCTGCAGCAGCCGCCTGTTCACTATGGCACCGATCATGATATCCTTCTTGCTCAGCTCATGCAGCATGTCGATGTTTTCATAATATCCGTAACCCACAAATACCATGATACCACACAACAGCGGCACAATTATGATCGCCAGAAACAGTATCATCATCTTTGTCTTGAGCTTGATATGTGTTTTCCTATTCATATACTCATACCGTCTCCATTCCAGCTTCAGATCTTTTATGCCCAAACTCATATGATGTCCCAACTCATGTTTTTGTGCATAAAAAAGATGTGTCCGTGTAATTATAGAATTAGTATAGCATATCCGCCCTGAAAATATAGTAGTTTGGTTATTTCTTAATTTTTTTTTAATCAGAAGCAAAATTAGCTATTGACATTTTGAAATAGACTGATTATAATAACAGTAATCATTACTGATTTATAGATAATGATCAAAGAGATGTTTCGTGTGTTCCCAAAGAAAGGCGGGGGAGTTATATGAGCATGAAATACAGCCGCCAGCGGGCAGCTATTCTCTCCTTCCTGCAGTCGCGCAGGGATCACCCGACTGCTGAACTAGTCTATTCCAGTGTCAAGGAAGAATTTCCTAATATTAGTCTTGGCACTGTGTACCGCAATCTAAACCAACTGGCAGATGCCGGCATGATCGCAAAACACAGTTTCGGGATCTTGGGTATTGATCATTTTGATTACAATACCAATCCGCACTACCATTTTGTGTGCAGCTGCTGCAATGCAGTTATTGACCTGCCGATGGAACACAGTGGATTTCCTGCGATCGACGCGGAGGCAGCCAGGGATTTCAACGGATTGATACACGGACATAGGCTTTACTTTTATGGCATTTGCAGAAAATGTCTTGACCAGGGATCATGATCTGTGATTTTGATCGAGGTCATGGAAAACAGCTCTCACTACGTTTATGGACGAGTGAATGATAAATTGATCTGGCTGTAAGGAAGACAAAAAATATTAATTTTGTTTTCCTAATTGATAAAAAGGAGGATTTTAAAATGAAGTTTGTATGTACTGTATGTGGTTATGTTTATGAGGGAGACAGCGCACCGGAGAGATGCCCGCAGTGTAATGCACCCGCTGACAAATTCAAGGCACAGGATGGTGCGATGTCATGGGCGGCTGAGCATGTTGTCGGTGTTGCCAAGGGCGTCAGCGAGGATATCATGGCAGACTTAAGGGCAAACTTTAACGGTGAGTGCACAGAAGTCGGTATGTATCTCGCCATGGCAAGGGTAGCGCACAGAGAGGGTTATCCAGAGATCGGTCTGTACTGGGAGAAGGCTGCTTGGGAAGAGGCAGAGCACGCTGCCAAGTTCGCAGAACTTTTGGGTGAGGTTGTGACAGACTCTACCAAGAAGAACCTTGAGATGCGTGTGGAAGCTGAGAACGGCGCTACGGCTGGCAAGTTTGACCTTGCAAAGCGTGCGAAAGCTGCAAATCTTGACGCGATCCATGATACGGTTCATGAGATGGCAAGAGATGAGGCCAGACACGGCAAGGCGTTTGAAGGTCTGTTAAAGAGATATTTTGGCTAATAGACAGGCGATACTAAGGCAAAAAAGGAACAAGAGTTTGCACTCTTGTTCCTTTTTGATTTTAAATATAATCTTTACTTGTTCAATGCAGCCTCTACAATACCTGACTTTAGGAGTTTGGAATATGACTGCACCTGCTCATCTATAAAATTCTGACTGATCTCCGGTCCATTATTAGGCTGATTCTCTTTTGTAAACTCGTCGTTACCTAACTTCTCCATAAACCTGTCCATTACACTATTTGCCTCAGTCATACCAGTCACCTCCTATTTTGAACGTGTTTCCTCTTTTGTGATGTATTATTACCTTATCACAACCGTTATATAATGTCGACAACATTTCTAACATCCCCTGAAAAACGCTCTAGCTGATCACTGCGCGGTGTCTCAGCAGATAACTTCCATCCGTCCGCGGCACTGCTTCCACCCACATGCTGCACGCATTTTTGTGCTTCTCGACAAGATAGCGGTCAATATATCCCTCCTGACAGTCTCCTTTGTCATATGCCTTATAAATATTGTTCCAGAGCTTTTTGTCTGTAATGATCAGGTCAAATGTTATGACTTCGTCATCCCTGTCGATCATTGCATCAAAACATGCATTAAAGTAATCAGTAACATTGTCGATATAATTTTCGTCCCCGCCGCCCCGTACTGTAACCACCGTTATCGAATCCGTATTCGTTGCTGTGCTCTGATCCGTGGTCGTGTTGTTTGACGGTGTTGTCGTGGTCGTCGTAGTGGTGGTGTTTGTATTCGTATTCGTATTTGTACTTGTCGGTGGCGTCGTGGTCGTCGGCGGCGTCACCGACGGATTGACTTCCAGCCCGCTGTAACGGTTGCCATTGCACGCCGGTAGGTAGATCGCCAGATCCCGCCTCACATGATGTGATGCGTAATCTTCATCCGAACAATTAAAGTAATCGTAAGTGTTTGGATCCGTGTCATCCCATGTGCTGTCGACATTGTAATATCCATCACTGAGTTTCACGATATTCCATGCATGATGCTCCCCGGCATAACCCGTCACATAATAGCAGGGAATGTCAAGCTGCTGCAACACATACTGCAGCCCCCTCGCATAGCCGGCACACACAGTCCTCCCATATACAAGTGCACTGTACGCACTCTGGTTCATCGGCGCATTCGCGTCGTATTTCACCTTGCTGATCAACGCGTCGTGAGCGATCCGTTCCTTGTCGTAATCTGTGTAACTTCCATATGTCTCATCTATAATCCGTTTTGCACCCGCCTCAAACTCTGCCTTCGACGATTCGAGATTGTTGGCAGTAACATTGAACACCAGCGTAATGTCCGCAACACTTCCCTTAGGCGTATACTGATACCTGAACGCAGTATCGACCCAAAACAGTTCCGGGTGATCGTTCACCACGGATGTAAACGCGTTTTTCAGATCGTTCGCCGTGATGTCCTCCACAGGCGCGAAGTGCTTATTCTGTGCATTTGCATTGGCATAGATCTGCCTGTAAACTGCTCTCTGCGTCTCGTTAATGATCGCATAATACGGATAGATCTCACTGTCAAAGGTCAGGCTGCTGCCTGTCTCGCCCTTGCTGAGCTCCTTTGCGATCTCGTCCGCCTTATTCTGTGAGATCTCTGTACCGGTCGCCTTGACCGGGATATAACCGCTCAGCCCTGCAACTTTTCCGGGAACCTTTAATTTGCCCTGCGCATCGTCATCCACAGTCCTTGTATTTCCTGCCGGTGCCGCAGTGCCCGTCAGCGTGCTGTCATTCTGTGTACGTGTGTTCTGTGCTGCCGGAAGCGTCCCCAATGTCACAGTCGTATTCACTGCAGCCACATCATTGACACGATGTTCTCCCGCCTCCGCTCTCAGATCAACGCCTATCCTTACCGCCAGTTCCGGATTGTAGTGGCAGATCGCAATAAAAAGAAGTATAAGCGCCAACAAGCCACCAAATCCGTACAGTACCTTCTCTACTATACGCATATCAGTTTCCTCCTTGATTGAATCTTATACTCCCCCATGAGCCTCATCCTCCATAACATCCCTGTTATTATATATGCCTTTATTATAAAACGTTCCTATATATTTGTCAAATTGTATTCCGCCCTATTTTTTTCTCATGTATGTTATAAACACGTTGCCGTTCTGGCGGAACATATTTGTGGCATCATTCATGCCAACCTTGTAGACAGAACCTGTCTTCGGATCCATAACGACTACATTCAATTCATTAAACCCGATCACCAGCATCGCACTGTCATTTTCGAGCAGAACAAGGACAGGAATATCCTGATTGACATAGTACAATATCGCATCCAGGCTCACTCCTCTCAGGTCGAGAACAGTCGCGTCATTGATATTCTCCTCCAGGATCTGCCGCACCGTCTTGCCCCTGTCCAGCATGGGCTGTACATTCTTGATACTCCCGCAGAACTCCAGGATCGTCTCAAGACAAACTGCAAGGTCTGAGTTAGCATCACTATGCTGCTTCCCTGTGATCGCCATGATCTGATTTCGGGTGCTCCTTGTCGTCCGCTTCCATATATAGTCACCGTTCTGGTTCACCACTGTACCGCTGATATTGTAGGCAAGGTTGATCGCCTCCGCCTCGTGCGTAAATGTGCCGTCGATCCCGTAGCGTCCATACACATAATACCTGCTGACCGGATTCTCGATCTCCACAGCAATCTCCCTGGAACCCTCAAACAGTACCTGGAGCGGTTTTGTATTTTTGGGTTTTTTAGTCTCCATCGCATTTTTCAGGACAATTTGTACTATTTTCTCATAGGTCTGCGTCGCGACCAGCTCGGAGGAATTATAGCCGCTCTCCTCAACCAGATTATTGACGATCTGGTCATCGGTGGTGGCAGTGTAACTGCCGTCCTCCTGCCTTACCACACGTGAGAGCGTAATCAGATTTTCCTCGACGGAAGCGTCTGTGACATAGACATTTTCCCTACTGTACGACTTAAGGATCTTCCCATGTTCGTCCTGTATGAAGACTACGCTCATCGGGAACGTCACGGAACCCGAGAAATCCATCTGGATATCCTCATACTGCGCCACCCCGTAGATCAGATCCTCCTCGATAAATCCAAGCGGCAGGATCCTGCCGTCATCTGCAGCCTCGATCTCCTGTGTTTCTCCTGTGTTTAGATCCGTCAGTATCAGTTTTGTACAGTCATACGCATCTGCGGAATTCTGCCAGACGAGCATCCTGTTGGTATCTGACACCTGAAAACTTCCCTGCTGCAGCCCCTGGGCGATCTCCTCACATGTGCGGTTCATCAGATCAACTGCGAGAATGGAGCCATCCAGATAAATATAGAAAACCCCGTTTTTGTTGATGAAAGACAGCTGTTCCATATCCGTCTTCAATGTCGCGTACGCCTTATTGTACGGTATAAATATGAGCTCCTCCACCGTGTTGAGCATTCCGTTGTACTCGCACACCTGCACGCCTATGCTGCCCTCATGCATTCCGCGGTTCATGTACCCGTAAACCATAAAGCGGACATTCTCTGTCTCGTCCACATTCAGGATCTTGATATCATGGTTGTCATAGTTGCTCCTCGGATCATCCCCGTCATAAAAGCTGAAAAGGTACGCCAGCTTTTTGTCCGCAGCATGATAACAAAACAGCTGGTTCTCATTGACAAATGCCAGATTGGAACCGCCGTCGCTCTCCATCATCTGGACCTCGCTGTCCCTGATCCCAAGCATGATCTTGTTGCTGCCATACACATCTGCCTCCGGATCAAAAATCTGGTTCATGCTGCGTTCATAGTCCAGCAGATAAGTCCGGTCCGGCGTGTAGCGTATCCTGAAAAACTCTACCACATTGTACTCATCACGCTTTTTTCCCTCGATGGTCTGCACCCTGTAACTCATGCGGATCGAGGCTGTCTGTGTCTCGATCTCGCTGATAACGATCTGCGGTTCTGAGATCTGACTGACATTTAAGTTCGCCCACGAAACCTGATTCAGACTGCAGTGGATGTCCACATGGCTGAGTATCGTATTATCCCCCCGCGTGTTGGACTCCATGTACATCGCCAGGTCTTTCGCCTGTTCTTTGTCAAACGTCTTGTCGTGAAAATCCTTCACAAATCTCAATTTCTCATACGTATAATACGCATCGCTGTCTATGATCCGCGTGTAATACCGCACCGTATCATTTCCGATCTTGAGCATCAGGATCCAATTGTACTCAACCCCTGGTTCGATCAGGTCCTTTATCGTGATGTTCGCCTGTATGCTGTCCCCCTTGTCACTGTAATCGTCGACTTTTGTCTTCTCGACCAAACGCGTACCATCAATACTTCTTACTTCAAAGGAAATCTCACTGATCTCATTTCCGTATTTGTCCACGACAAAGCTGAGCGTCCGCCCCTCCCCGAGCGGCGTGATCGTATCGCGGAAAAAACTCCCGTCCATCTCCTGTTTCAGACCGCGCAGATAGTTGTATGAGATCCCTCTCGTCGTGATATGCACCAGCGGGAGCGACGCCTGTGCCATACTGGTCGTCAATTCCTCATTGCCTTTATTATAAATACCACTGCTCACAAAAAGAGTGATGATAAAAACCACAATACAGACAGCCAGTCTGCCTATAATCTTCTTCATAAAAACAACTCCTAAATCTCAGTCAGCAATCTCTGAAGTGTCGGACTGATGTGCAGAAATCTCTCCATCTGTACCAGTTCCTCGTGCCGTTTCACTCCCGCATGGTATTTTATGTGATTTTTCTTTACTGCCCGTATCAGTATGTTCTTGGGCGTGTGCTCCATGTCGATAAACTCAAGTATCTGCGTATCATATCCGTACTCCTCGAGCAGATCAGCCCTGACCGCATCTGTCAAAAGCGCCGCCATGCGTTCTTTGATGAGACCGTACTTTAACACGGGACTCAGCGCGTCGCACGATATCTGTCTGTTCAGCTCATGCTGACAGCATGGGACAGACAGGATCACTCGCGCATTCCATCTCACAGCCTTTGCCAGCGCGTGATCTGTAGCTGTATCGCAGGCGTGGAGCGTCACGACCATATCCACGCGCGCTGTGTCATTTTCATACGATCCGATATCTCCTACCTGAAATTTCAGGCTGTCATACCCAAGTTTATCCGCAAGCGCCTGACAGTTTTCGATGACATCCTTTTTCAGATCGAGTCCAATGACACATATGTCATATTGGTTCATGATCTTCAGGTAATAATACAACGCAAACGTCAGGTAAGATTTCCCACACCCAAAATCAATGATCTTCAGCGGGCGCCCCTCCCTTGGAAGTGCCGGAAGGATATCGCGCACAAATTCCAGATACCTGTTGATCTGCCTGAACTTGTCATATTTTGCCTTTACAACCTTTCCCTCCGCCGTCTGCACACCTAGTTCAACGAGAAACGGCACAGGCTCACTTTGCGGCAGAATGTACTGCTTCTGCCTGTTGTGCGACAGGTCAATCGCTTGTTCCTGCGCCGCTTTCGCCTTTTCCCTGACCACCGTTTTTCCCTTTTTGCTCACAAGCACTGTCACCTTATGCCGCTCTGTCTCTAGCTCAAGCTGCCGAAAATCAGTTGTCATGGCATCAACGAGAAGCTCCGCGAGCGCATCAGGCTGCAGGTTCTGGTGATGCACCTTCGTTCCCACGAACCGCTCCGCCTGGTACAAGAGCTCCTCCTTCCTGAGCACTGGCCGCACGCGCAGTTTCTGTATCTTCTCCCGGTCGCGGGGATTGCTTGCCGTAGCATTCACTATCGTTTCGTGATTTTTGATATAATCTGTTAATAATCGTCTCAATTTATCCATAAGATTTATTGTACCATGAAATATTCTGCATTATAATCTGTTAATCATCGTCTCAGTTTGTCCACAGGTTTTATTGTACCACGGAATATCCTGCAATAAAAGACTTTATGCTATTAAAAATGCACAGTAACTGTCCCCAAACTCCAAAAACAGCCCCACAGAACTTTGCTGGTTCCCGTGGGGCTGCCTAACGTACACTCATTCAGGAAAATGCATTCGCATTCTCTTAATGTGCCGCCTGGCGACACTATAATCTCTTCAAAAGCTCCTCTCTGGCAGCCTCATAACCCGGCTTTCCGAGAAGCGCAAACATATTCTTCTTGTAACTCTCCACGCCTGGCTGATTAAACGGATTGACACCGAGCAGATATCCGCTCAGGCCGCACGCAAACTCAAAGAAATAGAACAGCTCGCCAAGATAGAACTCGCTGACCTCCGGCATATTGACCATAAGGTTGGGAACCTGTCCATCTGTATGAGCAAGGACCGTACCGTTCATCGCACTCTTGTTCACAAAATCAACCGTCTTTCCAGCGAGATAATTCAGTCCGTCAAGGTCTACCGGCTCCGTGCCGATCGTGATCTCCTCCCTCGCCTTCTCGATATTGAGAACCGTCTCAAACATCACCCTTGCACCGTCCTGTATAAACTGTCCCATAGAATGAAGGTCTGTCGTCAGATCAACGCTCGCCGGGAACAATCCCTTCTGATCCTTGCCCTCCGACTCGCCAAAGAGCTGCTTCCACCACTCTGATACATAGTGTGCACTCGGTTCGTAGTTACAGAGGATCTCGACTGCCTTTCCTTTTCTCAACAGAATGTTTCTGACTGCCGCATACTTCATGGCGTCATTCTCCTCAAACGGGAGTTCCAGCGCGCTCTTTCTTCCGCTTGCAGCGCCCTCCATCAGCTTGTCGATATCCGCACCGCTCACCGCGATCGGAAGCAGGCCTACCGCCGTCAATACAGAGAACCGCCCGCCTACATCATCAGGAACAACAAATGTCTCATAGCCTTCCTCTGTGGCAAGATTCTTCAAGGATCCCTTTGCCTTGTCCGTCGTCGCATAGATCCTCTTCGCAGCGCCCTCCTTGCCGTACTTCTTCTCCATCATTTCCTTAAACACGCGGAACGCGATAGCCGGCTCTGTCGTCGTGCCGGACTTGCTGATCATATTGATGGAGAAATCCCTGTCACCGATCACATCTGCCAAATGCTTGATATACGTAGAGCTGATTGAATTTCCTACAAAATAAATCTCAGGTGTCTTTCTGATACTCTTGTCCACCATGTTGTAAAAACCGTGACGCAGGAATTCGATCGCTGCCCTGGCCCCCAGATAAGAACCGCCGATGCCGATCACCAGCAATACGTCACTGTCACCCTGGATCTTCTTCGCCGCCTCTTTGATCCTTCCGAACTCTTCTTTGTCATAGTCCACCGGCAGGTCGATCCAGCCCAGAAAATCATTGCCTGCACCAGTCTTATTCACAAGTACATCTTTCGCGTCAAGCGTCAGCTTTTTCATGTACTCAACCTCATGGTCACTGATAAACTGTGCTGCCTTTGAATAATCAAACGTTACTTTGCTCATCTGCATTCTCCTTTACAAAAATCATCACTAATAGCTATGTCTCTTATTCTAACAAATATTTCCATATAAATCAATTGCAAACATCCGATTGTTTGTGTCAGATGATTTTTATTACAGTTCACATACCCCCGCTGCTCTATATCTTGTACGCGACAAACGAACCTACTATCTGTCCGTTTTCCATTTGAACAGGTGATACTGTAAAACCGTTCTTCACCCATAGCATATGTGATGCTGTATTGTTGATATCACAGTATGCCCTTACCTGATAACATTCATTCTCTTTTGCCATCTCGATGCATTTTTTCACGATCAGGCTCCCGATCCCCTTACATTGGTGCTTCGTGTCAAAGACTTCTATAACATTGATGAACTCTTCCCGCTGTCCGACCGCAGCCGGGATCTGTCTTGTGAATGACCACGAAAAACCCAGTATGCTGCTGCCCTCAACGGCGACAATCAAGGTTCCTCCCGGATGCATTACCTGAGCGGTATATGGATATTCAGATAAAATATGATCCTTCTCCACATCACTGCCAACTCTGATCGTCATAAATACTCCCCCTGTATCGTATTATTTACTGACTGCCCCGGCATTATCCAGTCAGGATATCCTACACCCGGTTTCCTATGATGGAGCGAAGGATATCCTCCAGCTCACGCGCCTCCTCCTGCGAAAAGACTGGTCCCTTCCTCTCCGGATTTTCAACAGCATCGAAATCCACATGATCAGACTCCTCCGCAGCCTTGATCTCCGACCTGCCGCGCCTCTCCGCCTTGGCGTTTTTCTCCTGCGCCAGTTCCCACAAAAGTTTTTCCTTCTCCACGATACCGTGCTCGAGCCGCTGCGCAACCGTATTCTCCAGGTAATCCGTGAGGTTTGTCTTTAACATTCTCCTGCGCCCTGGCATGTCCACAATGGACATCGCGCTCAGATACAGATAAATCCCAAACAGGCTTATGATATAATACGGAAGCAGATCGACGAACCGGTGTCCTTCGACGATGCCGCTGAACACACCGAATCCCGCGACGAAAACACCAGCCAGCATCAGCTGTCCCGATAAATGCTTCATAAAATTGATGCTCATCCCCAGCACGCGGATGCGGTTGATATACTTATCCACAAACACGGGAATGTTTGACACCCCGCCATTGAGCTTATAGCAGTTGATAAAACGTTCCTTGCATTGCTTGAGCAGCTTGTTGTCCGTCCCGGAAAGCGTGTCCGCCTGCTGGATCATCCTTTGGTATATCACTCCGATCGCCACCTGGTATAAGATGCCGACCGCCATAAAGACAAGTGTCAGTAACATGGTTGTAGATTCCTTTGTCATGATGATATCTCCCTCTTTTCACTTCGTTAATCCTATAACGTTTCTTGTGTTTTTAGTATAATCATTTCCAGACTTTACCACAAGACATTTTAGGGCAGAATCGTTCGACAAATTCATACAGGATCTGTGCTGTATTTACTGTAATTGTGTTTCTTTTACGGAAAATGACGGGATCCTCACTGTCCCGCTCAACCATTCCCCATAAATTTCAAATAATGCTCCAGTACCAAACTGGTGTTCCCAATCTCTCTCATCTCGCCGTCATGAAGCCACATCACCCTGTCGCACAGCTCCCTTAGGGTCTCTATGCTGTGTGACACGATGATCACCGTCCGATCGTCGTCGTTGATGAGCTCTTTCATCTTCGCAAGGCTCTTTTTTCTAAACCTTTCATCCCCGACACTTAAAACTTCATCGACCAGCATGATGTCATTCTTGAGCATCGCCGTGATCGAGAAAGCCAGTTTCGAGTGCATTCCGCTCGAGTACGTCCTGACAGGCCGGTCGATAAACTCACCGATCTCAGCAAAATCAATAATCTCCTGTGCTTTGTCCTCGATCTCCCTCTCCGAAAATCCCAGCAGCATTCCAGATAAGATGATGTTCTCCCTTCCAGTCAGATTCTCCTTAAACCCGACCCCAAGCGCCATGAGTGAAACCGAGTGCCCCCTTAGATCGATCACTCCCGTATTGGGCGAGAACACACCTGCTATGGAGCGCAGCAAAGTTGATTTGCCGCTGCCGTTTTTTCCGACAATGCCAAGAATGCCGCCCTCCTCCACCTGGAACGATACATGTTTTACCGCTTCAAAAACCTCGCTGCGCACCTTTTTGCGGAAAAATGATCTCTGCACGGACATGTTGTTCAAGATTCTATAATATATGCTGACATCCCTCACGTCAATCGCGATATCTGACATAATTGTCCCCCTTACTTCCATCAGAACCTGCTTAGAGCGTGTTTGAAAATTCATTCCCGCCATCTGTATAACGACGCCATAGCGTCGTATTCACCACTTTGCGCGATATTTGCGTCAAATTCAGTCGACGTAGCCCGCTACGACTCCTTCATTTGGCACATCATCTGTAAGATGATTTAATCTCCCACAAACTGTGCCGTACATCTGACAGAAAGCATTTTTCAAACACGCTCTAGGAACTGTATCACTTATTTTCCTACAGTTCCTTACTATATGATCTTCACATAAGCATTCTCATTGCTGTAGATCGTAAATGCCCCCAGCGCTATGAGTATCAGCGATACCCCTCCCCACAGAAGCAGCAGCCCCGATAACGGTACGGATCCATACAGCATCGCGCCCCGCATGGATGATATGAGAAACGCCACGGGATTCAGCGTGACAAGCAGCTCCCCAAACGGCTCTGGAATGCGCTTTGCCACATCATAAAACGTTCCGGTAAAATACATCAGCATACTCAGTACGATTCCCGTAATGTACCCCAGATCACTCACATACACCCCATAGTGCATCATGATCGTCCCCACTCCAAATGTAAACAAAAACAGCACCAGAATGATCGGCAGTGCATACAGAATGCTCCAGCTTACGCGGACCCTGAAAAAAAGCATCATCACAACCACAACAGCAAAGGATATCATCATCTTAAAACCGTTCACAAACATTTTAGACAGGAGCAGGATGTACTTTGGCATATAGATCTTTGTGATGATCCCCCTGCTGGCTCTCACTGTGTTCACACTGCCCGACACACTTCTCGAGAAAAATCCCCACATCGTGATCCCGATAAAAATGAAAACGGGAAAATACTGCTCCGACGCGTGGAACACTACGCCAAAGATCAAAGTGTAGATCAGCATCATGCAGAAAGGCTCTATCAGCCACCACATCCAGTCGAGATACGAGTTTGACACCTCCGACCGCAGATCTGCCTTCGCAGAGCGCACTGCGTAGGGCAGATATTTCCTAATGTCCTTGATAAACCGTACAGAGTATCTCTTGATCCCGCCGAGTGTGATCATCTCCTCCGCGATCAGACAGACCGGAAACGGTATGACAAATCCGCAGGCAATGCCGACCCCGATGTATTTTATCTTGTATGTGACAGTCATGCCATCAAACCGGATCCCCCTCACACCCCGAAGATACGATACGCCAAGAGTCAGCAGATTGATGACAACAAAATACACCGCATAAAATACGACTTTTCTTTTTGCAGTCATCTCCCCGTGCCGCAGATAATCGTGAATGATCCCCGCAAAGAGCGGCGGTATGCAGAACATTGCAATTCCAGTCAGTATATCCATAAAAACTCCTTTTCTCCTGGCAGAAAAAATTTCCGGCAAACAATCTGTGACAATATCAGGAAAAAACAATCATTCAAACAACCTCTCAAACTCATCAAGATACTCCGCGTTGTATACATCGTAATCAACTCTCATGGTTGCAACCTTATCTTCGTACAACAGCTTTAACCCATCATAAATCCCATCCTCCGAGTTGTCCACTACTGTGCCGCCATACCTTTTCATAAAACTTCGCGGTCCCTCAATATCTGTTGATACGACAGGTTTCCCAAGGATGTCCGCCTCCGCAAGCACCAGTCCGAACCCCTCATAATACGAGCTCAGTATCAGATAGTCACAAGTCTTTAAGATCGGATAAGGATTTGATACCGATAACAGCAGGATAACATTATCTGCCAGCCCAAGTGCTTTCACTTTACTGCACAGGTTTTCATAACCCCTGTCCCTGCTGTTTCCTCCTACTATGATAAGCATGATATCCTGATTGTCCGTCCATAGTCTGTAGAAAGCATCTACTAATCTGTCATGTCCTTTTTCTGGAGAATATCTGCCAATATTGATAAATTTCTTATGATCTGAATTGATCATTTCATAAAACCGCGCCCTGCCAACAGAGCACTTTGTCGATGGATCCAATTCTATATCTTCCATCGAACGCGCTAATATCATCTTATGGTCTATCGCATTGCGAACGGTTATGATATTATCTTCCCTTCCTGATATTTTTAATATGGATGGAATGATATTATCCGAAACTGTAACCACTTTGTCAAACGCGTTGTATGCATATCTCAAGACATCCATCCTTTGATTTTGCCTGGTTCCGATTTCCTGCATCATGTCATTGTGCACGAATATCGCCTTTCTCCCCTCAAAGCGACTATATAACAGGATAACTTCACTCTCATATCCGTTAAACTGGATCACGGTATCAAATCCTGCTGTGCCATATGAACGCACAAAATCCTGACGGATCCTTTTCTCCATCTTTTTCATATACCCTTTGGTAAATATTACTTTTTTTCTGTACAGCTCGCGTACTATCCTGTCCGAAACCGTGAGGTCTGAGAACTCTGCGACTGGGAAGAGATTCACCTTTTCGTTAAATGTCGCAAGCTGTTCTGCATGTCTCTTTGCCTTTCCATGATAGAAAGAAATATAGTAATTGCGCTTGTCAAGGTCAATGATATTCGTCATAGACCTCAAAGACGATGTTATTCCGTTTTTGTCCAGATTTCCTGCATAGATCAGCACGTTCTCTTTTCCGTTGTTAGGTATTCTGACCGGATGAGTACCTGTGTCCTCTCCCAGAATAACGAAATCACACAGTTTTCTTGTCTCATCGATCCCATCATATGTGTTAAATCTTTTTATAAACGCTGTGTCATCATAACCCTTTTCTGACCTCAGCTCTCTGACCAGCAAGGTGACATCAAACACCTGCGGGAAGGGGAGGCTGTCCATATCTATGTAAGTCCCCCGATCCTTTAAATACTCCTCTTTATCGTATGGGAAAAGTACGATCTTCCTGCACGTGCAGGCAAAATCAAAAAACACACTGGAGTAATCAGTGATCAGAACATCGGCTATATTTAAAAAATCGTAAGTCTCATAATTTGCCGGAAATTTCCTTATATGCTTAAACGATTTGATCTCGGCCTCGTTCTTTTTGTGTATGGCAAGCGGATGGAAATTGACATAAAGGATCTCATCATCTGCAAGCTGTCGATCAAGCTCATATAACTGATACATCAGATATATATTATTCTTATCAGAACCAACCTTTGCTACAGTCCCCCGCCATGTAGGCATAAACGCATAGATCCGCTTCTCTTTCAGGTTTAGCTTTTCCTTGATCTGTTCCCTTGATCCTTCATCAAAAAACACTTCATTTCTCGGATATCCTGCTAAAATATATGAACCTGAAGAAATGTTTTCCAACATATAGTCGCGTATCATTACGTTTTTCGTAAATTCATTCGGATAGAGCAGGTAGTCGGACACGACAAAATTCTTCTGCACATTTCCCATTGCTATATCATTTTGTATCCTTCTGCCCAGTGTCTTTAATGGCGTTCCGTGCCATGTATTCAGGTATATCTGTCCATCCTTTTTAATATAATATGGCGGAAAAGTAGTGTCGTTAATGAGATATTTTGCACTGGCAAGCAGTCTGACATATTCATCTGACGAGAATATCACGATCTTAACGCCAGTTATACCATAATGTCCAAGCATGGATCTCATCTTCTTCATGTATCTTCCCCATGACGCCAGATAGATCGTAAATGAATCATATTTTTCGCATGATTTCAGATATTTTATGATATAGAAAATATTACCGTTTAGCTGGGTTGCCCCCACGGATTCCAGCAAAATGGCATTCTCATCAACAGTCAGTTCTTCATAATACTTTATGTAATCGCACTTCGCACGCCAGTATTCATCCTTTAGTTTTTTGACTACTCCCTTCCCGTAGTTCGTGACACTTTTTATCTTCTTTCCTATCTTCATCTCGACTTCTCCATGCGCTATCGTCTATCAAAAATTCCCGATACGCTTCTTTGTTATTTTTTTGACATAGTCTCATTCAACCTGTCTGTCATCTTCCATTCGTTCTGATCCAGCCATACTCCTGTTATTGTATCGCACTGTCCGCAGATCTATCATAGGTATGAATGCAGTTCAGGTCATTCTTGATCTGTGTCGTCGATATCTCAGGTGTTCTTGACAGATAGACCACCTCGCAGTACTCCTTCAGAAAGTCAAACTTTCCCACCCAGTCGTCCCCCATCACAAAGGTATCGATGTGGTACTCCTTGACATCACTCACCTTCTGTTCCCAGTTGTTCTCTGGTATGACCAGATCCACATAACGGATCGCCTCGATCAGCTGTCTGCGCTCCTCATATGTAAAATAGCATTTCTTGTGTTTCTCATTCCAGTTAAACTCGTCACTCGAAAGCACTACGATCAGATAGTCCCCGAGTGCTTTCGCCCGTCTCAGCAGATTGATATGACCATAGTGCAGCAGGTCAAACGTCCCGTAAGTAATCACTCTTTTCATACGTGTTCTCCTTCGTCTCCGCTTGTTTTCAAAATGATAAAATCCGTAACATACTTAATCGCATCTCCCGTTTCAAAAGCCCCCATCTCCTTGTGGTGCTCCTTTATTTTCCTGACATCTGACGAAAAGTCGTGTTCCCCTATGAGCCTGGTCAGCTCCCCCATAGATCCAGCCTTGGGATACGGCATTCTTTTTCCAGCTTTGGTCAGTCCCCTATCCCTTTCACAGTAATCTCTCTCATCTGGCGCATATACGATGATCGGTCTGTACAGAAAAGAAAAATCCCACATACACGATGAGTAATCAGAGATCAATAGGTCCGCGTCGATCAGAATCTCCTGCATCTCCCCATAACCAGATACATCGATCACATTCCTGCCATAAACTGCTGTGTCCTGCACAAAATAATGTGCCCTGTACAGCACGACCCACTCGCCGCCATACCGCTTCTGTGCTGCTTCAACCAGCTTATCAAAATCAATCCCATCGATGACACGGCTGTCATTTTTTGCCCGAAACGTCGGCGCATATAAGATCACATTTTTATGTTCGATACCATAAAACTTCTTTGCTTTTCCCCGCAACAAGGGGTTGCGGAATAGCACATCATTTCTAGGCAGCCCACATTCCAGAAATACCGTCCTGTCAAACCCAAAGGCAGCCTTTATGTTCTCTTCAAAGAACCTGCTCCCTGCCACCATATAGTCAGGACATGGATTCTTTAGCACAAATATTTTTTCCATCAGCGGGTCTTCAAAGGATACCCCTTCCCTGCCCAACTGTTTATAATTGATCCCTCCATGCCACACATTGAGGTAGATCTGCTTTTTGCGTCTGATCAGTCCATGGTACAGTGAATCGTCGGATATGATGATTCCTGCGGTAAACTGCAGGTAAAAATGCCTTAAGGTATGATATAAGACCACCCTGATCCCGCTGTCCGTTGCAGCATTGCACGTTTCCGGGTATTTTGTGATCCAGACGATCTCCACCCCGCATCTCCTTTCCGTCAATGCCTGCGCAATACAGCCCATATTGTCCACGTATCCTTTTCTGGTCAGCGTGATGAAGCAGATTCTGTTGTTTTTACATGGCAGCCATTCCAGCAGGTGCTGGCTATACCGAAACATACAGTTCAGCACATACCTGATGCGCTCCCTGATCTGTCTTTTGCGGCTCTGGCTCTTTATCTTCTCACTCGTACTTTTCCCCGTCCTCTCACATTGCATCACCCTGCCTCTTTACCGCATTAGTACTATCATTTTACAGTACATTGGGTAGCAGGGTGAAATCAAATCTTTTTTCAGTCCAGTGTAATGACTTAAAGTTGATCATGGTATATTGAGATAATTATTTTGCCAGTCTGCAAGGCGGTGGAAGGACACGCAGCCGTAACCAAAGACAACGAAACTATCTACCATGAAACACAAAAGGTCAATATAGTACCAGAGTAAGTTTGAAAAATGCTTTTTATCAAATGTGCGCCATAGTTTGCAGGAGATAAAATCATCTGAAAGATGTTTTATCTTTCAAATGATTTGCCAAATGAAGGAGGTGAAGAGGCAAAGGCATAAAAGGTAATGTCTTGCGTAATCTGAATTTGACACAAATATCACACAAAACAGGACGTACAGATAACAGGAATGATTTTTCAAACATACTCTACTATGACCAATTGCTATTATAGATTAGTTTCTCTTTTTTAGCTACAATTTTAAGTTTATTTAGGTTATCATTATATATTTTCATATATACTCTAATATGACCAATTGCTATTATAGATTAGTTTCTCTTTTTTAGCTATAATTTTAAGTTATTTGGGTTATCATTATATATCTTCCATATAATCGTGCACCGCATTGCGGCATTCTTCCTTGGCACAGAGCTGTGCGATCAAGCAGAGAAGTCTTTTCCTACTCGCTGTGCACTGCATTGCGGCATACTTTCTCGGTACAGGCTGTGCAATCGAGTAGGGGATGACCTTCTCCTTTACTCGCGCGCCGGGCACCCGTCAGCGAACCGATTTATCGGTTTGATGACATTCCTCCCCTGGGTGCTCGTGTGCATAAAAAAAGAAGCAGACATTAAATATCTGCTCCTTGCTCTTTTAAAAATTCAATTATGTCACCGACGGTCTTGACCTTCTTGTCCATCTCCTCATAATCAGCATTGATCCCATATTCATCCTCAAATGCCATAACCAGCTCTGCCAAGTCGATGGAGTCCGCACCAAGGTCATCCTTTAAGTCCAAATCCTCCGTAAGCTCCATTCCTGTTAAATGTAACTGTTCTTCAATGATCTCAAATACTCTTTCCATTCAAAAATCTCCTTTAACAACTATGTCGTATTTTGACGAAACGCCCATGTAGTTCCTACATTTTATTGTATGCATTCCTACTTTATCTTATGATGTGTTCCATAATTTTAAGAAACGATCCCAATCATTGTATCGACTATGAGAAGTATAGTATTCCTATATACATTTGTCAACGTATTTTCTTAAATTTCTATAATATTTTGTAAACAGTATAAATCCATTTGCATAACGAAAACAGTTCGTATTTCAAATTTTACATGGATTTTTACTCGTTACTAGAGCGTGTTTGAAAAATCATTCCCGCTACAGGTATCAAGCCACGCAAAACCACTTCGCGGTGTCAGACATTTTTCAAACACACCCTAAACGGAACTGTTTGCACACTTTTACAACGATTGATCTTCGCTCGCCAACAAACTTTGATACACTTCCCGCTTGGGGATCCCCCTGTCCTTTGCCACCTTTTTCATAGCTTCCCTGCGGTCTATGCCCTGAGACTCATACTGCCTCATATGCTCCTCGATCGAGATTTTTTGCCAGCTCTGCTGCTCCTCTTTCTGAAACTCCGTCAGGCTCTTTCCCTCCACCACGAGTACATACTCCCCCCGCGGCTCCTCATGATCATACAGTTCTATCGCACTGCAGATCGTGGTAGGCATCACTTGCTCAAATTTTTTAGTCAGCTCCCTGCACAGCGTCACTCTGCGCTCCCCTAGTGTCTCATACAGCTCGTTCAAAGTCCGCAGCAGGTGATGCGGCGCCTCATATAAGATGATCGTCCTCGATTCCTTTTTCAAGTCTTCCAGAACTGCTTTCTTCTCCTTCTTATCAGAGGGTAGAAATCCCTCAAAGCAGAAACGGCGCGTACTGAGCCCCGACAAAGTCAGTGCCGTGATGCACGCGGCTGCCCCTGGAAGGGACGTCACCCCGATCCCCGCCTCATAGCACATCTGCACCAGCACTTCTCCGGGATCGGATATCGCAGGCGTCCCTGCATCCGTGATCAACGCCACGTTTTTTCCTGCATTCATCTGCCCTATCAGGGTATTTGCCTTCTCCACCTTATTATATTCATGATAGCTTGTCATCGGTGTATGGATATCAAAATGATTCAGCAGTTTGATGCTGTTGCGCGTGTCCTCCGCCGCGATCAGATCAACCATCTGAAGTGTCTCTACGATACGGGGTGTCATATCACCCAGATTGCCGATCGGCGTCGCACACAAATATAGTTTTCCCGTCATTTATAACACCACCTAATCTATGATCCTCATCAATATCCATATACATCGCAAATTTCATCCGTATATACATTAGGTTCCTGAAACACGATCAAAGGTTTCTCCACAGTCATGCGCGGCTTACCACCCCTGCATCCCTCGATCAGTACCATATTGGGCTCCTTGTCGATATAGGGATATACCAGCTTCATGCGCTTAGGCTCTAACTTATATTCTGTCATCACACAAATGATCTCCGCCAGCCGAAACGGTCTGTGGACCATGCAGAAAGCCCCTCCTGGTTTTAACAGCTTAGCGGCTGTCCTGACCACATCCTCCAGTGTACAGAGGATCTCGTGCCGTGCGATCGCTTTCGGTGCATCTGGATTGGTCAGACCGTGCTGCCCGATCATGTACGGAGGATTACAAGTTATCACATCAAAAGAAGCAGCGTCAAAAAACTTATCTGCTTCTCTCAGATCCCCTGTCACAATATCAATCTTGTTCTCCAACCCATTAAGCCGAACGCTGCGTCTTGCCATATCAGCGCTTTCCTCCTGTATCTCAATCGCGCTGATATGCGCAGCCTGCGTTTTTGCCTCCACCAGCAGCGGAATGATACCCGTTCCTGTTCCCATATCCAGCACTTTTGCCCCGGACTTTACCCGCACAAAACCGCTGAGCAGCACCGCATCCATGCCAAAACAAAATTTTTCAGGATCCTGGATGATCTGATACCCATTGCGCTGCAGATCATCAATGCGTTCCTTTTCCTTTATCTCCACGTCCATTCGTAAACCCCTATAGCTTGGATTTCGCGTCCTTCTCTTGTTTTTCGAGCTTTTCAAGTTCCCTGAGCTCTTTTAGCTCCTCGTTGCTCATATTGTCATTCTTATCTTTCTTATGACGCCTCTTAAACCGAAGCTGCTCTACCTTGTACTCGTGTATTTCCTTCTCGTCATCCACCTCAACGACCACCTTCACCAGCTGGCGAAGTACATTCACACTGTGCACCTCCCCTTTCAGCCCGTCATCTGTCGTCACAAAATCCCCCACATTGGGCAGCTTTCTGTTGAGATACTCATACGTCTCCTCCTCATGCTTTAAACAGCACATCAAGCGCCCGCATACTCCGGAGATCTTAGTCGGATTCAGCGATAGATTCTGCTCTTTCGCCATCTTGATCGAAACTGGTACAAACTCTGACAGATGCGCATGGCAGCAAAGTGGTCTGCCACAGATCCCAATCCCACCTAAAATCTTCGTCTCATCGCGCACACCAATCTGGCGCAGCTCGATCCTGGTCTTAAACACAGATGCCAGATCCTTCACCAGCTCCCGGAAATCAATACGCCCATCCGCAGTAAAATAAAACAGCACTTTGTTGTTGTCAAATGTATACTCCGCATCGATCAGTTTCATCTCCAGATTGTGTTTCTTGATCTTTTCCAGGCAGATCTTAAAAGCATCCTTCTCCTTCTGCTTATTCGCCGCCTCCTGTTCCATATCGCGGTTTGTCGCGATCCGCAGCACTGGTTTTAACGGCTGTACGACCTTCGATTCCTCTATTTCCTTAGGATCCCCTACCACAGTACCATACTCAATACCGCGCGCTGTCTCCACGATCACATGATCCCCACGCTTTATCTCAAACTGCAGCGGGTCAAAGAAATAAATCTTGCCAGCTGTCCGAAATCTCACCCCGATCACTTTTACCATATCTATCTACCTCACCTTAATCAATATAATGGAATCTGGATTCATCCTTGTTTCATGTCCAGAAACATCAGCTCCATCGTCAGGTCAAAGTTTACATTCGCCGCGATCCTGCTTCTTGCCCTGTCTATGGAGCGGATGATTCTCTCGATCACCTCATAACTGTACTTTCTGGCAGCATTGGCTATATCCGATACTTCCTCCTTGAAGATGATCTGATTCCTGCCGCCATGCGAACCACATGCTTTATATAATAACACATCTCGGAACCATATGAAACACAGATCAAGATAATCATTTGTGTCAAATTTTTCCTCGTTTACCTTTTTTACTTCGGACGCGATCTGATTGATCTCCATATCTCGTATGTTTTTCAAAATCCCAAGTGCGGACGATTTCATGTGATCAAAAGTCTCATTGGAGGCAAGCTCGATCGCCCGCCCCACATTTCCCCGCGCGAAGGAAGCACAGATCGAAGCCCTGTAATCCGGTATCTGGATCTTTTGCATCAGATATCTCTTGATCAGATCGTCTGAAACTGGTTTTGTGTTCAGCAGAACGCACCTGCTCAAAATAGTCGGAAGCATTGCTTCTGCCCTGGTTGCAAGCAGTAAGATCACAGCGTATTCGGGCGGCTCCTCCAATGTCTTTAAGAGCGCATTCTGCGCCTGCACATTCATCTTCTCCGCCTCGTCTATAATATAAATCTTATAATTGCCACTGTATGGTTTGATCGCGATATCCCCATTGACCTGCTGTCTGATATTGTCCACCGATATCACATTGGGTTTCTCATGTACAACATATATGATGTCCGGATGGTTCCCATTCACAGCCTGTCTGCATGATCTGCACTTGTTGCATGGGCAGATTCTGACACTTGTGTCAGTTTTCTCCATACGGTCACTGTCCACATTACTTTCCAGATCTGACTTCTCTGTATGCGCACTGTCGCCGCCAAAGTCAAACAAAGTAAACTGATGCTCATCCTGTTCCTGATCACACTCACACTGAAGCGCCCTCGCAAAAATATCTGCGATCATGCGCTTTCCCGAAAGCTTTTCACCTTGTACCAGATAAGCATGTGAGATTTTATTGTGTGTTATGGCACTCTGCAGATTATCTGTAAGCTGCTTCTGCCCTATCACATCACTCCATGTCACACATTCTGTTCCCGATCCTATTTCCATTTTTCCCCTCACAGATACTTACAGTAACGCTGATCCTTCTTTGGCTGTTCTCAAATCCACACTGAAAATACCGCGTTTTAAGCATTTGTCACTATCCAGTCAACAGCCTTGCATCACATTTGCCCAAAGTGATATCATGCGAAAATATCGAGCAGTAATCCGCGGATCTCATCTACCTTGGCAAGGATTGCAATCTTGTCACACTCCTCACTCACCAGCTCCTGTGCAAGTTCGTCAAGTTTCTCGTCAACAAGCCTGATAATCCCATATACTCTGTGCCGTCCGCGCCTGTCCAGAAAATTTTCCCTCGAAAATTTGTGTGATCGGTTGACAATCTCATTCATAAATTCCTTGATCAAAGTGCGGTACCTTCGCATGTCGCGCACATCCATGCGCTTCACGATCTTATCCCCCTGCATCACGATCTCTTCCATCATGAGATTCAGCCGCTCCGCAAGTCCTGCCTCCTCAATATTGCTCGCCAGCATAAATTTAAAAGAGTCATCTGTTGGCTGCGCAGTCTGTGTCTGCTGCACCGGTACAGTCTGCTGCACTTCATTTACCTTAAAGTCCATCTATCCTTCACCTCGCTCACGCATTGAACACCTCTCAATAAATCCTTCTCTTTTCCAAAGCCTCAACCATTTCCGACGGCGAGGTATCTCCTCTATAAGATGGAACCTTTGTTTTTCCATTCCTTCGATAGCCAAAGTCCCGCTGATAAATTATTTCGGGGAATTTTAGACTTCCACAACGCGGACCATGTTTGTATTTCCAGCAACTCCCAAAGGTACACCCGCAGTGATCACTACCTTGTCCCCATGGCTGATCAGACCTGCGTCGACACTTGCCTTGACTGCCGCAGCAAACAGCTCCTCCGCATCATCCTTCTTTTCGATCAGAAGCGGACTGACGCCAAACATAAGCGCCATCTGACGATATACCATCTCATCGACTGCACAGCCGATCACCATACACCCAGGCTGGTATTTTGATATCATACCTGCTGTAAATCCAGACATTGTTACAGTGATGATCGCTTTTGCATTCAGATCTATAGCAGTTGTACAGCAGGCATGGCAGATTGCCGTGGTGACTTCCTCATTGTTCACCCAGCCATGGCTCCTCTCTCTCAGCCTGTCTGCATAGCAGATATCTTCCTCTGTGCGCTCTGCGATCCTGCTCATCGTCTTCACAGCCTCGATTGGATAGGCGCCGGCAGCACTCTCTCCGCTGAGCATGATCGCAGATGTCCCATCGTATATCGCATTTGCCACATCCGTCGTCTCCGCCCTGGTCGGTCTCGGATTCTTGATCATAGAATCAAGCATCTGCGTTGCTGTTATAACGATCTTTCCAAGCTGCAGCGCTTTCTTGATCATCTTCTTCTGCAATACAGGGACTTCCTCCAGCGGAATCTCAACCCCCATATCGCCTCTTGCCACCATAATGCCGTCAGAAGCCTCAAGGATCTCATCAAGATTATCAATTCCCTGCATATTCTCAATCTTTGAAATTACCTTCATTCTGCCGCCATGTTCCTTGATCAATTCCTTGACAGCAAGAACATCATCTGCACACCGCACAAAAGATGCGGCGAGATAATCATACCCCATCTTCACACCAAAGATGATATCATCCTTATCAACTTCACTGATATATGGCATAGAAAGGATCACTCCTGGCACGTTGATTCCTTTATGATTGGATACATACCCTCCGTTTACCACTTCACAGACAATATCTGTGTCCTCGATTGCCTTGATCGTAAGTTCGATCAAACCATCATCGATCAATATGCTCTTTCCGATCTCTACATCTTTTTTCAGATTCTTATAAGTAATCGTTGCACGGTCTGCTGTCCCCATGACCTCCTCGGTCGTAAGGCGGAACATAGCACCTGTTTCAAGAAAAACCTTCCCACCCTCGAAATCCCGCAGTCTGATCTCGGGTCCCTTCGTATCCTGCATTGTCGCAAGTGGAAGCCCCAGTTCTTTTGCAGCTTTTCTTGCGCGCTCCAGCTTAATCTGGTGCTCCTCATGATTCCCGTGTGAAAAGTTAAACCGTGCCACATTCATCCCTGCAAGCAGCAGTTCTTTTAACTTTTCTTCACTCTCAGATACTGGACCAATCGTACAGATAATCTTTGTTTTCCTCATAAAATGTATTATTCCTTTCTTTAAAATTCTAATGTGCACCTCCATCTATGCAAGATCTAAGGCATACACATATATGTCCCTGTCTATTTTCTCTCTGCTCTCTGGTTATTATGCTGCCTTGTGGTTAATAATACCCATAAAGGCATATTTTCTTTTTTCTCTCTGATTGTGGATCCTGCCTCTATGTATATGCAAGGTTTCCAACAAGGAGCAGTATTTGTCCGCGGATGTCACGATCCATGCTTCCCTGCACATAGGCGGTATCACCGTCAACGGCCACATGTGTTTTATGATGATATCCTTCTGCCTCGCAGTTAGATGATACTCCTTACCTGCATTGTACAAAGCTCTTGCCGGATGGAAAAATCCATGCAGCCTGTGGGAGTTTACCCTGTCACTCTTATGCCAGTCATACAGAAAGTAATCATGCAGTAGAGCCCCCCTGACCAAATCCCTTGAATTGCATTTTATTTTGAACTTATCCCTAATATACAAACTCGTCCTGGCAACATTGATACAGTGCTCCTGCACTGACATATTACCATGCTGAATATATTTCTTTGTGCTCCTAAAATTTTCTGACTCAAAGATATCATTGGCGTATTTGTTTAATTCATACTCGTACATACATTCTCTCCCATTTTCATATTATCCCCCATGCCGCCTAAGGCGGCTCAAATAGAAATGAAAAACGCAGTCTTTTGCGTTTTTCCTGTGGGAAACTGAATAGTTCTTAGGCAGTGTCTTTTGCTGCCTTAGAACTGTTAAGTTTCACACTAACTCCCATCTGCCTGCTTCAGCAGGCGTATAAATCAGGATGGTGAAATTTTATATTTCACTCTAACTCCCATCTGCCTGCTTCAGCAGGCGTACAAATCAGGATGGTGAAATTTTATATTTCACACTAACTCCTACCCGTCTGCCGTGACGGAGATCCTGATCAAAGATATCCGTATCTTTGATTTCTCGCTCAGTCTTTACTTTATTGCACAAAACCGTGACGAATAGTTATTGCCAGACTTATATTTTATCATATATTTCTTTAATAAAAAAGGTTCTTAAGAAATTTTTAAATAAAAAAACACGCTGTCCAGCGCGCTACATAACATATACATCTCTGAATTGCTCAAGTGCCCAGAACCGGAATCGAACCAGTGACACGAGGATTTTCAGTCCTCTGCTCTACCGACTGAGCTATCTGGGCAAAATAGCGGGGATAGGATTTGAACCTATGACCTTCGGGTTATGAGCCCGACGAGCTTCCAGACTGCTCCACCCCGCGTTATTTAATTATACTACTAAATGGATGGAGGTGGATTCGAACCACCGAAGCAATTTGCAGCAGATTTACAGTCTGTCCCCTTTGGCCACTCGGGAATCCATCCATAAGCCGATGATCGGACTCGAACCGATAACCTGCTGATTACAAATCAGCTGCTCTGCCAATTGAGCCACATCGGCATATACTTAAAATATATGCAAATTCAATTTTCTTGAAATGGGACCTATAGGGCTCGAACCTATGACCCTCTGCTTGTAAGGCAGATGCTC
>ERZ779621.223-NODE-223-length-33471-cov-13.542285_pt1 | contig 33471 bp, 33 predicted proteins | sample MGYA00514215_ERZ779621 | MGnify/ENA primary metagenome ERZ779621 (study PRJEB29562, sample SAMEA4376715) | mouse gut metagenome | isolation source: Cecum | study: EMG produced TPA metagenomics assembly of the A DSS colitis mouse model was used to assess the...
CGGAGGTACTTCCCGATGGTCCCGGGGGTGCGCTCCTCTCGCTTCAGGCTGGATGTAAATGACTCCAATTCGATCCTTGTGACTGGCATAGAAAGGCCTCCTTTGTGTGATGCCTACAGCTTCACACAAAAGAGGCCTTTCGTATACCATTATGACAGCTTTTTTTGTTCCTGACCGCACAGTTTTGCCAGATCTTCCCCATCACACAAAAGAGGAGTACATTGCACGGAAAACAGGATTTTCACCAAAATCCGGACTGCTATCTCTCCCTCCACGCCGCAATCACCGCCAGGAAAGCCGCGCCGTACCGCTGGGCCTTGATCTGCCCAACGCCGGAGACCTCCAGAAATTCCTCCGGTGTCCGGGGCGCCTTGGCCGCCATATCGGCCAAAGCGGCGTTGGAAAAAATGATGTATGGGGGCACGCCCTCCTGCCGGGCCAGCCGGGTCCGTTCCGTCTTCAGAGCGGCAAGAAGGCCGCTGTCCGGCGGGGCGGAGGACGCGCTCTCTTTCTTCCTCTCCGACCGGGCTTCCGTCTGCCGCTCCACCCGGGAGAGCATGAGTACCCGTTCCCCATGAAAGAGTACCGTCCCCGCACGGGGGCCTGGTCGGAGCGTGGCGTGTTCCGGCTCCGTATAGACGCACTCCTCCGCCTCCAGGCAGTCCAGCCAGGCCCGAACCCGCTCCCGGGGTTCCTCCCGCATCAGGCCGTAAGTGGACAGCTGATCCAGGCCCAGCTCCCTGATACGCTGGCTGCGGCCGCCCCGAAGGACCTGAACGATGAGGGCAGCGCCGACATAGTAGCCCAGCCTGTCCCGGACCCGCTTGATGCAGGAGAGGATCATCTGCGCCTGAACGGTAACATCCGCCTGAGAGAACATCCCCTGGCAATTACCACAGCCTCCGCAGCGCGCCGGATGGGTCTGCCCGAAATAGTCCAGAATCCGGTTCCGGAGGCACTCGTTGGTCTTGCAGTAGTCTACCATGGCATTCAGACGCTCCAGTTCCCGGGCCTCCGGCTCCCCGCCGGTTCCATGAGAGAGAAGGATCCGCGCCGTAGCCACATCTCCCGCGCCGTAAAGCAGCACGCAGTCCGCCGCTTCTCCATCCCGGCCGGCCCGGCCGGCCTCCTGGTAATAGGACTCCAAATTCTTTGGCATGTTGTAGTGAATCACAAAACTGACGTTGGACTTGTCAATGCCCATACCAAAGGCGTTGGTGGCCACCATGATCTGCCGGCGGTCATACTGGAAATCCTCTTGGCTTTCTCTCCGCTCCTCCTCGTCCAGCCCTGCGTGGTAGCGGGCCGCAGAAAATCCCTGCCGGTTCAGCTCTGCCCAGACCCGCTCTACATTGGAGCGGGTGGCGCAGTAGACGATGCCGCTGCGTCCCCGCCGCTCCGCCAGCAGGGACAGCAGCTCCGGGAGCTTCTTTCTGGGCCGCCGGACGTCAAAAAACAGATTGGGCCGGTCAAAGCCGGTTACCACACGTACCGGCTCCCCCAGCTCCAGCTGCCGGACGATATCCTCCTGTACCTGAGCCGTAGCGGTGGCGGTAAAGGCTGCCAGTACGGGCCGCCGGGGCAGAGCCGACACAAACTCTGCAATTTTCAGGTAGCTGGGCCGGAAGTCCTGACCCCACTGAGAGATGCAGTGGGCCTCGTCCACCGCCACCAGAGGAATCTCCAGGTCCGCCGCCAGCTCCAGAAAACGCTGATTTTCCAGGCGCTCCGGCGCTACGTACAGCAGCCGGCACGCCCCGCGCCGGACCCGGCTCCAGACCTGCCGGGATTCCTCCAGCGTCTGAGAGCTGTTGAGAAAAGCGGCGGCAATCCCCGCCGCCTCCAGTGCGGCCACCTGGTCCTTCATCAGGGAGATCAGCGGCGAGACCACCAGCGTCATCCCCGGCAGCAGCAGCGCGGGAACTTGATAGCACAGGGATTTCCCTCCTCCGGTGGGCATGATGCCCAAGGCGTCCCGTCCTGAGAGGATGCCGTCTACCAGAGCTTCCTGGCCGGGGCGGAAAGCATCGTGGCCAAAGTGGTGTTTCAATATGGAGAACTTATCCATTTCTGCCTCGTTTTATGAAGATTCGCCCTGCCGGGCGGGGGCACGGGTTATACTGCATTCACAACTGATACACGCTGTCCGGGCTGCCTGTCCCGGGAAAAACGGCGGTCCAGAGAAGCTGCCGCTATAACCAAAGGCACTATCCGGGCGGATAGTGCCTTTGCAAAGAAACCAAAACGGTTACATCAGCTTCGTGGTATAATACACCAGCTCTGCGAACAGCAACACGCCCAGGACCCACATGAGGTAATAGGAAATGGCCGGAAAAATAATCACCAGCAGAACGCCTGCCGCCGCCGCTGCCAGCACACCGTACAGAATCCGGTAATCGCACTCCGGGGAAAACACCGGGAACTTCCACAGCTTGCCGCCGTCTCTGTGGGCCTTGTCCGCCAGGAACATGGCAGCCGCAAGCCCCAGCACCACCAGCACGCATCCGGCAATCACCGGCACACGCCAGTAGTCGGAATGGACGGTAGCCCCACGCAGCCACACACTGAACATTGCACCGCCCAGAATGACGGTACTCACCGTACACTCATGCTGATAGAGCAGGTAAATAAGCGCCAGCACCGCCAGAATGGGAACCAGAACGCACATGGCGGTGACGCCCAGGCCGTTGGTAAAGAAACGGGTCATCACCCAGCTGGATACAAAGAAGAACGCGCCCACACCGGCTGCCCAGGTCATAATGGTGCGCAGCTTCCTGTCTTTTTTCTTCCAGACGGCGGCCCCTGCACCGGCGGCCAGCAGAGCCAGGCCCACCCACATGGCCACATTCAGAAACTTGTTCCAGGCCAAGGTGGAGCCGATGTTTCCGAAAGCAAAGCCCCGGTAGGCCAGAATCAGATAGCACTCGGCGGCCAGCCCCAGAAGAAACACATAGTAGATGCGGTTCAAGGTGCGGTTATCCTGCCGCTCCTTGGCCGCCCGCTTTTGACTGCTCGGTTTTTTTGTAGAAGACATGTATCGAAACCTCCAACGGATAATAGCGCAGGGAAAATCCTGCCAACGGCGGGACGCTGTAATATTTTAGCAGATTCCCGCCGGTTTTGCAAGAGAAAAACAAACTTTTGTAAAATTAGCCGGGAAAGAGGGGGCTTGCTCCCCTCCGGCCCTCAGTTGACCTGACGGCGGCGGGAGAGGTTGATGGTGCCCTCCTGCATGTCGGTAATCATATCCAGACTCTTGCCGGTACCCTCGGCCACGCAGGCAATGGCGTTCTCGGCCACGGAGGTGGCGATGCCCGTGCGGGAGGTGATGAGCTTATCAAAGCCGGAGACCAGACTGCCGCCGCCGGTCATCATGATGCCGTTGGTGGACACGTCCGCCACCAGCTCCGGGGGCGTGCGCTCCAGGACAGCGTGAATGCTCTCCAGAATGGACTCTGTGGGCTCCTCGAAGGCCTCCAGCATCTCGGCGGAGGAGACGGTGATGGTCTTGGGCAGGCCCGTGAGCAGGCAGCGGCCCTTCACGTCCATGAAGGTCTCCTCCTCCTTGGGGTACACACAGCCGATGGCGATCTTCATCTTCTCCGCCGTACCCTCGCCCACCAGGATGTTGTGCTTGCGGCGCATATACTTGATGACCGCCTCGTTGAACTGGTCGCCGGCCACCTTGATGGAAGCGGACTCCACCACGCCGCCCAGGGATATCACGGCGATGTCGGCTGTACCGCCGCCGATGTCCACGACCATATGACCGTCAGGCTTGGTGATGTCGATGCCCGCGCCAATGGCGGCGGCCACCGGTTCCTCAATGAGATACACCCGGCGGCACCCGGACTGGATGCCCGCGTCTACCACGGCGCGCTCTTCCACCTCGGTGATGCCCGAGGGCACGCAGATAATCACCCGGGGCTTGAAGACCATAAAGCCGGCCACCTTGCGGAGGAACTCCTTGAGCATCCGCTCGGTCATATCGTAGTCGGAAATCACGCCCTCCCGCAGGGGACGGATGGCAACGATGTTGCCGGGGGTGCGGCCCAGCATCTGACGGGCCTCCTCGCCCACCTTCAGCAGTTTGCCGGTATTCTTGTCCATTGCTACCACGGAGGGCTCGTTGAGAACGATGCCTTTATTTTTCACGTATACCAGTACGGAAGCAGTTCCCAGGTCAATGCCGATATCTTTTGCAAATGCGCACATAGTTTTCCACCTCGTCAGTTGTCCATTCTATTTTGAGCAAATTTCTTGCTTGTACTCTAAAGAATCATTATACTAAGCCCGTCCAAATTTTGCAAGCACCTGACAGGACTTTCTTCTTTAATTTTTACCAAAATCTTCCGCTGCCGCCTCTTTTTTTCCTGTTTCCCGGCGGCCTCCCGCCAAAACGGCGCAGACAACTCCGGCCGCGCCCGCCTCCGCCAGCGCCCCGGCAGCTGCTGAGAGCGTGCTGCCGGTGGTGCATACGTCGTCGATGAGCAGGAACCGGCGCCCCCGCACCCGGTCCGGACAAAGCGCCGCGTATGCGTCCTCCACGTTTCTTTTCCGGGCCGCAGGATCGTCCAAAGAGGACTGGGCGCGGGTATGCCGGAGCTTCCGGAGGGTTGGCTCCGCCTTGACGCCCCAGATTTTCCCGACGGCCATGGCCAGCAGGCGGGCCTGATCGAAGCCCCGCTCGAAATTCCGCCGGCGGCTCACGGGGACGAAGGTCACCGCGTCAAACTCCCCGCCCAGCTGTTCGGCGGCTGTCTGGGCGATATACCTGGCAAAGACACCGGCCCGCCAGGATTTCCCGCCGAATTTCAGCGCCCGGACGCCCTCCGGAACCATGTCCTCATAGTAGAGGGCGATCGCGCAGGGAAATTCCCGTTCCCCGATGACGGCGACGGCCTTTCCCTCTTCCCGGAACGGGAGGCCCTTTTCGCAGTCTCCGCATACGTCCCCCGGCTCCTCCAGAAGCCTGCCGCAGAAAGCGCATTTCGGCGGAAAGAGGAGGTCCAAAAGGGCTGCGCGGCACTTTCCCAGCAGACCGGCCGTCATTTCTGCTTCCTGCGGGGGTAAGGGCGGGGATCATCGGTCAGCTCTGCCAGATAATCCATGCTGGTATCCAGGGCCAGCGCAATGCGGCGCAGCTGTTCATAGGTATAGTAGCGCTTTCCGGTCTCCAGCTTGGAATAGTCGCTCTGGTCGATCCCTGTCAGCATCTGCATTTTGATTTGTGTGTATCCCCGCTCCCGGCGGAGTTCTTTCAGCCTGGTCATAACATCACCAAATATAGTATGGCGCATTGACCTATTCTTTTTAGGGTTGAATTGACCTATCCGGACACTTCTGGCAAATCCGCCGGGGACAAGCCTGTTCCACTCGGAACCATCCAGCTCTGCCTCCGAAATTTCTGGTTGTATTTTCATAAAAAAGGTGATACAATAACTAAGTTAAAACTTAACTTTCCCGGAAGGAGTATCAGATCATATGTCCGAGAACAAAGAATACATGACCCATCCCGAAGAGCTGGGGTGCATCCATATTTCCGAGGAGGTGCTGGCCTCCCTGTCCGCCGGAGCGGTTGCCGAGGTGGAGGGCGTCAGCGGCCTCATGAACGTCGCCCCCAAGAAGTCCGGCACCCGGGGGGTCCGTCTGGTGGCGGACGAGGAGGGCGCGGTGGTGGATGTGTACATCCTCATCCGCTACGGCTACGCCATCCCCGAGGTGGCCGGAAAGATCCAGAGCGCGGTGTCCGCCGCCATCGAGTCCATGACCGGCTTTCCTGTGAAGGCGGTCAACGTCCACGTGGGCGGCGTGTCCTTTCAGTGAGAGAGCCGGTTTGTGTGCGTTGAGAGAGAAAAGGATCACCCATGATTAGAAATGTTGCCCGAGAGATCGCCATGCATCTCTGCTATGAGCTGAGCTTCACCGGCCTGACCGCCAGCGAGCTGCTGGAGCAGCGCCTGGCCAGTCCCTATTTCGAGTCTCTGGCTCCGGAGTACGAGGTTTACGGCGAGCTGCCCGGTCCCAGTCAGAAAGCCTATATCTGCAAGCTGGTCAAGGGCATCGCCGCCCACGGGTACGAGCTGGACCAGTATATCGAAAAGTACGCTAAAGGGTGGCGCTTCGAGCGTATCCCCCTGGTGGCGGGGGCCATTATGCGCCTTGCCATGTACGAGATCCTGTATATGCCGGAGATCCCCAACGGCGCGGCCATCAACGAGGCGGTGGAGATCGCCAAGAAGTACGAAACCCCCGATGTCGTCCGGTTTATCAACGGCATCCTGGGGACCTTCGTCCGCAGTGAGACGGCGGACGCGCCGCCGGCCAAACGTCCGCCCTCGGATGCGCCGGACCGGGAGGCGCAGGACCAATAATGCCAGCGGAAGGGCGCACGATGGCGCGCCCTTTTTTATATTTTCATCAACAGGAGGCGAGCAAGTGGAGCGGCATATCTATGGCGTGTCTGAGCTGAACAATCTGGTGAAGGCCGTACTGGAGAGCGTCCCCGAGTTTGGGAACGTCTGCGTTCGGGGAGAAATTTCCAACTATAAGCTGTATCCCTCCGGGCACCACTATTTTACGCTGAAGGACGCAGAGGGGGCCCTGCGGTGCGTCATGTTCAAGGGACAGGCCCTGCGCCTCCGGTTCCGGCCGGAGAACGGCATGAAGGTCCTGGCCGTGGGCCGGGTCAGCGTCTTCCCAAGGGACGGGGCCTATCAGCTCTACTGCGATGCCCTGAGCCCCGACGGGGTGGGGGACCTTCACGTGGCCTTCGAGCAGCTGAAGGAAAAGCTGTGGAAGGAGGGGCTCTTCGACGAGGCCCATAAGAAGCCACTGCCGGAGTACCCTGAGACCATCGCCATCATCACCTCCGCCGCAGGCGCGGCGGTCCACGACATGATCCGTATCCTGCGCCGCCGGTATCCGCTGGCAAAGGTGAAGCTGCTGCCCGTCCGGGTCCAGGGGGCGGAGGCCCCGCCGGAGATCGTGGGAGCCCTGCGCTACGCCAACCGGCACCGGGTGGCGGACCTCATCATCACCGGACGGGGCGGCGGGTCCATCGAGGATCTGTGGGCCTTCAATGACGAGCGGGTAGCCCGGGCCATCTATGATTCGGAGATCCCCGTCATCTCTGCCGTGGGCCACGAGCCGGACGTGACCATTGCCGACTTTGTGGCGGACGTCCGGGCGGCCACGCCCTCCCACGCCGCAGAGCTGGCGGTGCCCGATCAGGCGGAGCTGCTGGAGCGGCTGCAGAGCCAACGGCTCCACATGCTCCGCAGTCAGACGAAGCGTCTGGAGCTGCTGCGCCGCCGGTTGACGGAGCTGACCGGCAAGCGGGTCCTCACCGACCCCATGGCGGCGGTGCAGGACAAGCGGCTGCTGCTGGACCACGTGCAGAAGGATCTGTGCCACGCCGCCCTGGCCCGGCTGGCGGCGCCCAGGAAGGAGCTGGCCGCCCTGGCGGCGTCTCTGGACGCCATGAGCCCCCTGAAGGTCCTGGGCCGGGGCTTCGCCCTAGTGACGAACAATGAAGGAAAGCCCCTGCGCCGGACGGAGGACGCGCCGGTGGGGAGCCAAATCGCGGCGCGGCTGTCCAACGGACGGCTGGTGTGCCGTGTGGAAGAAAGTATAACGGAGGAGGAACCGTCATGAGCCCAAGAAAAAAGGAAGAGACCAAGAGCTTTGAGGAAAATATGAAGCGTCTGGAGGAGATCGTCTCCGCGCTGGAGCGGGGGGACGCGGCCCTGGCGGATTCCCTGGCCCTCTTTGAGGAGGGGACCCGGCTGGCCGCCGCCTGTTCCTCTATGCTGGACGAGGCGGAACAGAAGGTGGTCAAGCTCCAGAAGGGCCCCGACGGGGAGCCGGTGGAGCTGCCTTTTGATACGGAGGAATGACTATGGAGACGTTTCAGGTCCAATACGACCGCTACCGTGCCGCCGTGGAGGAAGCCCTGCAGAGCCTCTTTTTGCGGAACAGTCCCTATGGCCGTTTACAGGAGGCCATGCGCTACAGCCTGCTGGCCGGAGGCAAACGAGTCCGGCCCGTGATGACCCTGGCTTTCTGCGAGGCTTTGGGTGGAGAGGCCCGGCGGGCCCTCCCGCTGGGCGTGGCACTGGAGTGCGTCCACACCTATTCCCTCATTCACGACGACCTGCCCTGTATGGATGACGACGACCTCCGGCGGGGGCGGCCCACCTGTCACAAGGTCTATGGGGAGACCATGGCCGTTCTGGCGGGGGACGCCCTCCAGGCGGAGGCGTTCCGGCTCATCTCCCACGCGCCGGGACTGAGCGCGGAGCAGCGGAGCGAGGCGGTGCATACGCTGGCCTCCGCCTGCGGCGGGGACGGCATGGTTGCCGGTCAGGTGCTGGATATGGACGGGCTGGCCCATGACGAGGCGTCCCTGCGGGACCTGTGCCTGCGGAAGACCGGTGCGCTGCTGGCGGCGGGGGCGGACCTGGGGTGCATTGCCGCCGGGGCGTCCCCGGAGGTCCGGCAGCAGGCGGCGGAGTACGCACGGCACATCGGACTGGCCTTTCAGATCCGGGACGACATGCTGGACGTGATCGCCGATCAGGACGAGTTCGGCAAGCCGGTGGGTTCCGACCGGGAGGAGGGCAAGCGGACCTTCGTGGACCTGGTGGGTCTGGAGCGCTGCGGGGAACTGGTGGCGGAGGAGACCCGGCTGGCCAGGGAAGCCGTGGCGGGATTCCGGAACAAAGGATTTTTGCTGGAGCTGGCGGACAGCCTGGCGGACAGGAGGAAATAGCCCATGTACTTCGGGATGCTCACCACCAATCCGGTCATCGACTGCGCCCTGCTGGCCTGGTTTCTGGCCCAGCTGATTAAAGTGATTCTGGAGGCCGTGATGACCCGGCGGCTGGACGCCAGGCTGTTCGTCTCCAGCGGCGGGATGCCCAGCAGCCACTCCGCTCTGGCGGTGGCCTGCACCGCCGCCATCGGGAAGCTCTATGGTATGAACGGGCCGTATTTCGCTCTGGCGGTGATCCTCTCGGCGGTGGTGATGTACGACGCCTGCAACGTCCGCCGCAGCGCCGGAGACACCGCACGGCTGGTGAATCAGCTCCTGGCCCACGTGGAGAAGCTGACGGCGGAGGACTTCGCCGACGACCTCCGGGAGGTCATGGGCCACACGCCGCTGCAGGTCCTCATGGGGGCCCTGCTGGGGCTGGGCGTGGGGCTGCTGGTATAAAATGCAAGGATCGCACCTTTAATTTCATTACAAAGGGAGAATTAGATATGAAAAAATACAAAAAGTATATCATTCTGTTCTGTGCTGTTCTGACCCTTCTGCTTGCCGCCTGCTCTGCGGACGGCCAAAAGCGGCAGATCACGCCGGACGAGCTGGACCCGACGCTGAACCAGGAGATCGATCCTGACAAGGAGATCCTGATCTATGCCAGGACCTCTCCCAACGACGGCGCCTGGTTCAACCGGCAGGCGGTGGACAAGTTCAACCAGTCCCACGATGATATCCAGATCCTCGTCAAGGACTACTACGGCTCGGAGGAAGACAAGGCGCAGGGATATGAGCGGCTGCGCTCAGAGATGGCCGCCGGGCAGGTCCCCGACATCATCGACCTGGCAGGGGTCTCCTACTATCAGTCGATCCAGGAGGGCTATCTGGAGGACCTGTGGCCTTACATCGAGAACGACCCGGACCTGGGCCGGGACGGCGTGCTGGAGGCTCCGCTGAAGGCCGCCGAGGTGAACGGAGGACTTTACGCGGCCTTCGGGGCCGTGTCGGTCGATACGCTGCTCGGCACGGCGAGCCAGGTGGGTGACCGGACCAGCTGGACCTTCCAGGATATCCAGGATGCCTTCGACGCCATGCCGGAGGGCGCCACGCTCCTGCAGTTCGATGCCAGCCGGGAGATGGTTGCCGGTATACTGATGCATCTCTCCGTGGAAAGCTATGTGGATCAGGAGGCGGGGACCTGTTCCTTCGATAGCCCCGGCTTCCGCTCCATGCTGGAGTTTGCGAGCCGTTTCCCCACCCAGAAGGAAGTGGAGGCGGAGACCGCTGTCTTTGCGGACGACTTCGCAAAGTGGAAGGAGGCCGAAGAGCGGTTCGTGAGCGGCCTGCAAATGCTGGATAACAGCCAGTACGTTGCGCTGACAAGCCTTCAGAAGCTGAACGCGCGGCACGGCGGCCGGTGCGCCTTCATTGGTTATCCCGTGGAGGATGGCAGCACGGGCAGCATCTTCCGGCTTACCGGGCAGTGCATCGCCATGTCCTCCACCTGCGAGAACAAGGAGGCGGCCTGGGAGTTCATGCGGACGGTCTATACGGAGCCCAAGGACGGAACTCCGGACAACAACTCCGCCATTCCGATCTGGAAGGTCCTCTACGACAAGCAGAAGGATACGCTCATGCGTACCGAGCAGGAGATCGTTCCGTTCCCCCTTACGCAGCAGCAGATCGTCACCGTGCCGCCGCTGGCGGAGGAGGAGGTCCGGCGGTTTGAGGACTTCATCAACAGCATCGACAAGATCGAGCTGATAGGGGAACGCGACCTGTTCAACCTTGTTCTGGAGGTCTGCGCCCCCTACTTCTCCGGGGACAAGCCTCTGGACGAGACGGTGGCGCTCGTTCAAAACCGGGTGGGGCTGTACCTCAGCGAGCAGAAATGACCTCCCGGCCCGCGGACCCGGAGAATGAGACGATATATACTTTGAGCGGAGGAAGAGAAAATGGACATTTCTTTTGTTTCGGATGGCCGGAAGTTCAACTCCTGGCCCACGTAGAGAAGCTGACAGCGGCGTGTGGCTTCTGGTATAAAACGGACGCTATTTTCTGTATTACGGAAAGGAGAAACCAACCATGAAGAGATACTTGAAAAATTTTGTCCTGTTCTGCGTTGTCCTGGCCCTGCTGCTGACCGCCTGCTCCACGGGCGGCAGGCAGAGGATCACGCCCGACGAGCTGGACCCGGCGCTGAACCAGGAGATCGACCCCGATAAGGAGATCCTGATTTATGCCCGGACCTCTCCCATAAGCGGCAGCTCTAACCTTTTCTTTGACCGGCAAGCGGTGGACAAATTCAACCGTACCCACGACGACGTCCAGATTCTTGTCAAGGACTACTATGGCTCAGCAGAGGAACGAGGACAGAACTACGAGCGTCTGCTCTCGGAGATGGCCGCCGGACAGGTCCCCGACATCATCGATCTGGCGGGATTCTCCTACCGTCAGATGGTCCAGAAGGGCTATCTGGAGGACCTGTGGCCCTACATTGAAAACGATCCGGACCTGGGCCGGGACGGCGTGCTGGAGGCTCCGCTGAAGGCCGCCGAGGTAGACGGGGGGCTCTACGCGGCATTCGGGTCCGTGACGATCGATACGCTGGTCGGCACGGCGAGCCAGGTGGGTGACCGGACCAGCTGGACCTTCCAGGAGCTTCAGGATGCCTTCGCTGCCATGCCGGAGGGCGCTACGGTCTTCGAGTTCGATACCAGCCGGGAGGAGGTCGCCTCTCGCCTGATGCTCCTCTCTATGGAAGATTACGTGGACTGGGAGACGGGAACGTGTTCCTTTGACAGCCCCGGTTTCCGCTCCATGCTGGAATTCATCGGCCAGTTTCCCACCAGTAAGGAGGTGGACGAGGAGACCGCCGCTTTCGCAGACCTGCAGGCACTGCTGACGGAAGCCGAGGAGCGGAGCATGAAAGGCCTCCAGATGCTGGACATCCGGGCGACCGTCACGCTGAGATGGCTTCCGACCAGAAACGCGGAGCATGGCGGACAATGCGCCTTCGTCGGCTATCCTGTAGAGGATGGCAGCGTGGGCAGCGCCTTCGAGTTTGCCGGGTCATGTCTGGCTATGTCCTCCGCCTGCGGGAACAAGGAGGCGGCCTGGGAGTTTCTCCGGATGGCATACCTGAATCCCCGAGACGACGGTACGGACGACAATTATGCCATCCCGGTCCGTAAGTCTCTTTACGACAAACAGAAGGATCGGCTCATGACGGAAAAGCAGGAGATCTTCCCCTTCGTATTCGCGATGCGGGAAAGCGTCACCGTGCCGCCCCTGACGGAAGAGGAGGTCCGGCGGTTCGAGGATTTCTTCAACAGCATCGACAAAATCGACATCACGTGGAACAGAACGCTGATAAAACTTGTCCTGGAGACCTGCGGCCCCTACTTCTCCGGGGACAAATCCCTGGATGAGACGGTGGCGCTTGTTCAAAACCGGGTGGGGCTGTACATAAGTGAGCAGAAGTGACCTCCGGCCCGCGGACCCGGAGGATGAAACTTTGTATACTTTGAGCGGAGGAAGAGAAAATGGACATTCCTTTTGTTTCGGATGGCCAGAAATTCAACTACCGCGTCTGCGGGATGGATATTTCTACCCCCTGTTTTTGAAGGAGGATATTTTCCACCTGCCGGAGGTGTTTACGATCCGTACAGAGTGGGAGTAAGGGAAAAAAGCCTCTTGACAAAATCTTGCTTTGAGCATATGATAGGGGCAAGTGAGAGGGAGTAATCAGCGCCTTCCGGCGCGGCGGCGGCCGTCAGTACGGGTAAGACCCGGCCCCGCCTGAAATGATGAGACTTTCGCGGTGCGTTTTTATGCGCGCGCCGCGGAAGTCTCATTTTTTATGCTCTCTCCGGAAAAAACGGGCCCCAGGCCCTAAAAGGAGGCATTCCCCCATGGAGATATTTTCCGACCTTTTCTCCAACGTCCTCAACTTCACCTGGCAGCAGGGGCTGATGATCGCCATCGGCTGCCTGCTGGTCTACCTGGCGGTGAAGCGGGAGATGGAGCCGTCCCTGCTGCTGCCCATGGGCTTCGGCGCGGTGCTGGTGAACCTGCCCATGGTCCACACCGAGGCCATCGAGACCCTCTTCAACACCGGCATTGCCAGCGAGCTGTTCCCCCTGCTGCTGTTCATCGGCATCGGGGCCATGATCGACTTTGGCCCGCTGCTGTCGAACCCGAAGATGTTCCTCTTCGGCGCGGCGGCCCAGTTCGGCATCTTCTTCACCCTGGTGGTGGCGGTGATGGCGGGCTTCGACCTGAAGGACGCGGCCTCGGCGGCTATTATCGCCGCCGCCGACGGGCCCACCAGCATCTACGTAGCCAACTACTTTCAGAGTATCTATCAGGGGGCCATCATGGTGGCGGCTTACTCCTATATGGCCTTGGTGCCCATCATCCAGCCGCCTATCATCCGGGCCATCACCACGAAAAAGGAGCGGATGATCCGCATGGAGTACGCCCCCAGCGCCGTCTCCAAAACCACCCGCATCCTGTTCCCCATCTTCGTCACCGTCATCGCCGGGACTGTGGCCCCCAAGAGCGCGGAGCTGATCGGCTTCCTCATGTTCGGCAATCTGATCCGGGAGTGCGGCGTGCTGGACAGTCTCAGTCAGTCGGCCCAGCACGAGCTGGCCAACCTCATCACCCTGCTGCTGGGGCTGAGCGTCAGCTTCAAGATGAAGGCGGAGTGGTTCGTCACCTGGCAGACCCTGCTCATTCTGGGGCTGGGCCTGGTGGGCTTCGTGTTCGACACCGTGGGCGGGGTGCTGTTCGCCAAGGTACTGAACCTGGTTTCCCGAAAGAAGGTCAACCCCATGATCGGCGCGGCGGGGATCTCCGCCTTCCCCATGGCATCCCGGGTGGTTCACAAGATGGGCCGGGAGGAGGACCCCGGCAACTTCCTGCTGATGCACGCCGCCGGGGCCAACGTCAGCGGACAGATCGCCTCGGTGATCGCCGGGGGACTCATCATCACATTGGTGGAAAACGTTTTGTAAGGAAGGAGAGACGGCAATGAACTCACAGTTGATTCTCATCTGCCTGGGGATTATGGGCAAGGGGATGCTGGGCATCTTCACGGTCATCCTGGTGATCTGGGGTCTGGTGGCCCTGCTGAACCGGGCGACGGGAAATCCGAAGGACCGGTAGACGCTGGGCCTTGACAGCCTGCGGCGGCGTGCGCTATACTGTTCCCGGGAACGCCGGTTTTACCGGATTCCAGCACCTGTATGCATAGCCGGAGGACACCGGATGGGCAAGGATTTTTCCCGGCGGGCAAGGGAAATTGACCCGCAGGAAAAACCGGCCAGACTGCACCTGCGGACGTGGATGCAGGGTATTGTAGACGAGGAGGCGCTTTCTATGCCGAAAGCCACCGATTTTGACCGCCGCTTTGACAGCCGCCGTCAGGAGCTTTCCCAGCTCTACGGGGAGCTGTACCAGGGCGATTCCGCCGCTCTGGACGATTTTCTGGAGATGCTCCGCCGCTGCTGGCGGGAGCGCAAGCGCGCCCTGCGGGACCAGGACCGCCGCCGGGAGGCCGATCCCGGCTGGTACCGCTGCCGGGACATGCTGGGCATGATGCTGTATGTGAACGCTTTCGCGGGCAGCCTGGGGGGTGTGGAGGAGAAACTGCCCTACCTGCGGGAGTGCGGAGTGAATTACCTCCACCTGATGCCCCTGCTGGAGAGCCCCAAGGGACGCAGCGACGGCGGCTATGCCGTCAGCGACTTCCGGACTGTCCAGCCCGAGCTGGGGACCATGGAGGATCTGGAGCGGCTGGCCGACGCCTGCCGCCGGGGCGGCGTGCGCCTTTGCCTGGACTTTGTGATGAACCACACCAGCGAGGACCATCCCTGGGCCCGGAAAGCCCGGTCCGGAGATCCGGAGTGCCGTTCCCGGTATTTCTTTTACGACAGCTGGGACATTCCCCGGGAGTTTGAGAAAACCGTGCCCCAGGTGTTCCCCACCACCGCCCCGGGCAGCTTCACACAGCTGGAAAACGGGCAGATCGTCATGACCAGCTTCTACCCCTATCAGTGGGACCTGAACTATGGAAATCCGGCGGTGTTCAACGATATGACGGAGAACATGCTGTACTTAGCCAACCGGGGAATCGACGTCATCCGTCTGGACGCCATCCCCTACATCTGGAAGGAGCTGGGCACCGACTGCCGGAACCTGCCCCAGGTCCACACCTTGTCCCGGATGATGCGTCTGGCGGCAGAGATCGTGTGCCCCGGTGTGCTGCTGCTGGGGGAGGTGGTGATGGAGCCCGCCAAGGTGGCCCCCTACTTCGGTTCCCCCGAAAAGCCCGAGTGCCACATGCTTTACAACGTTACCACCATGGCAACCACCTGGCACACCCTGGCAACCGGGGACGTCTCCCTGCTCAGGCGGCAGATGGACGCGGTATGTGCCCTGCCCAAGGATTTCCTCTTCCTCAATTACCTCCGCTGCCACGACGACATCGGCTGGGGACTGGACTACCCCTGGCTGGGCCGGACCTTCGGCATCAACGAGACGGCACACAAGAAATACCTCAACGACTACTTCACCGGAGCCTGGCCCGGCAGCGATGCCCGGGGAGAGCTGTACAACGACGACCCCCGGCTGGGAGACGCCCGCCTGTGCGGTACTACCGCCTCCCTGTGCGGCGTGGAGGCCGCCGAGTATGAGGGGGATCCCTTCAAGCTGGAGCGGGCGGTTGCCTGTGACGTGACCCTCCACGCGTGGATGCTCTCTCAGAGCGGCATCCCCGTCATCTACAGCGGCGACGAGGTGGGACAGCTCAACGACTGGAGCTACAAGGAGGATCCCGGCAAGTGCGAGGACAGCCGTTATATCCACCGGGGTGATTTCCGGTGGGAGCTGGCCCGGCGGCGGGAGGACCCGGATACCCGGCAGGGGAAGCAGTTCCGGCTGCTGCGCCGCATGGAGGAACTCCGGGCCGCAGAACCCTGCTTTGACGGCGGGGCGGACGTGTGGACAGAGGACAGCGGCAGCCCTCACGTGCTGGCCCTCTGCCGGAGGATGGGGGACCGGGAATTGGTCTGCCTGTTCAATTTCAGCGGCGGTTTTGTCTCTGCCGGCGTGGACCGCGAGGGGGCGTACCGGGAGCTGATGTATGGAGACCGGTACGAAAGCATCCGGTCCGTCCCCCTGTGGCCCAACGGCTTTGCCTGGCTGCTGCGGGAGAACGCGTAGAAAAAGGACAGCCCCCCCGGCATAGTGCCGGGAGGGCTGCCTTTATATGGGAGACAAAAACGCTTACATATACTTACGCATTGTGTCCGTAGCGGAATCGGTGGAGGCGCTGATGGTCACCGTCACCTTCAGATTCAAGGGAGAGCTGAACGCGTCCAGCCAGTTGAGGAACTCCCCGATCTCCCGCTCGTCGGAGCTGTGGGCGATCTTGCACAGATTGTCAATAAAGATATGAGAAATGTCGTAGTTGCCGGCGTACAGGCCGCAGATGAAGCCCCGCAGTACGGCAAAGCTGTCCACATTGAACTCGGAGGCGTCAATGAGACGGGTCTGGTGGCGGAGATTGAAGCTGATGTTGCGTTTGGGCTCGATGCAGACCATGCACCCAACCTCTTGCTCCATAGCGTTCTCCATGAGTTCGATGAGCTGCTTGGTCTTTCCCTCACCCGAGCCGCTCATAATCAGTCTAACCATATGAAATCACTCCTTTTCTTCGTTTGGTTGACTCCTGATGGGTATAGAATAGCACAAACTGCGGCGAAACACAACGGGGAAAATCAGTTTTCATAAAAATTTAACAGCTTCTTCCTGCCGCTGCCCCCGTCCAATCGGATTTTCTGTTGAAATTTCCCGGAAATCTGTGTATACTACAGGTAGAAAAACCAAGGAGGATACGCCATATGAAGCTGATGATCGCCTCTGACCTGCACGGGTCTGCCTATTACGCGCAAAAACTGCTGAAGGCTTACCACGCGGAGCAGCCGGGGAAGCTGCTGCTGCTGGGAGACCTGCTCTACCACGGCCCCCGGAACGCCCTGCCCAGGGACTATGACTGTATGGCCGCGGCGGGGGCGCTGAACGGAATCAAAGACCACATTCTTGCCGTCCGGGGCAACTGCGACTGCGAGGTGGACCAGATGGTACTCTCCTTCCCCCTGCTGGCGGACTACGCGCTGGTGGAGTGGGAGGGCCTCACCCTCTACGCCACCCACGGCCACCTGTGGAACGAGGAGTGCCCGCCCCCCATGGCGGAGGGCACGGTGCTGCTCAACGGGCACTTCCACCTTCCCGCCGCACGGAACCATGGGAGCTGGCACTATATCAATCCCGGCTCCACCTCCATCCCCAAGGGCGGCAGTACAGGCAGCTACCTGATCCTGGAGGGCCGTGTGTTCACCTGGAAGGACATGGACGGGCAGGCGTACCAGACGTACCGGGTGGAGTGACTTGATCTGCTTTTATAGAACAAAAAGGAGGAAGTAATTTCATGAAAAAGAGACTTTCATCCCTGGTACTGGCTCTGGTCATGGGATTGGCATTGACCGTTCCGGCGCTGGCGGCGGAGATTTCCGTCCAATGGCTCACCGTGGCAGGGGAGCCTTATGCGCACAACGAGACCTTCGGGTGGATCACCCTCAAGGGGGACGACGGCAGTTACCGTATGGTGGACCGTACCACGCTGAAAAGGGCGGAGACTTATGATTACTGCTCGGAGCCTTGCGGGGACTACGCTGTGGTGGGGAAGTCGGGCAATGGCGGGATGAAGTACGGCTGTATCGATAAGAATAAAAAAGTGGTCATCCCGCTAGAATATGACGCGATTTTGCGCTACATGAATTCCTCATCCGCTCCACGAACCATTTTCCCCGATGGCCTTGCGATCGTGGGAAAGGCGGACCAAAACGGGGTCATGAAGTACGGCGCCGTGGACAAGTCCGGCAGAGTGGTCATCCCGCTGACGTTTGATTTTTTGTACGCCTTTGGCAATGACCGCGCCCCGGCGGGGAGGAATGTGGACGGCGGCACGAAGTTCGGGTATGTGGATAAGACCGGCAAAGTGGTCGTCCCCCTGGAGTATGACACGGTTCAGGAGCTTGCCGATGGCGGCAATGGGTGCTTTGATGGCGGCGTCAGTGCGGTCGGGAAAAGCACTGACAGCGGCTCCAATGGGAATTGGGGATGTGTGGACAAGACTGGTAAGATCATAATTCCTATTGAATATGATAATTGTCCCCATTTTTACGATGACCGGGCGGTCGCGGTCAGAAATGCCGGAGATGGAAAATTCCTGTATGCCGTATATGACAAGACCGGCAGGGTGATCGTCCCGGAGGGGCGGTACGATTGGATCAGCGATTTTTCCGAAGGCTTGGCCGAGGTCAGCAAAACTGGTTCGGACGGCAGTAAACAATATGGGTATATCGACCTGAGCGGAAAAGAAGTGATCCCCCTGGAATACAGCAGCGCGGGCAGTTTCTCCAACGGCCGGGCAGTTGTGTCAAAAGAGAATGCGGAGGGCAATAGGAGCTGGAGCTTCATCGACAAAACCGGCAAGGCTGTTCTTATCCTGAACGATAATTATTCATATGTAGATCCCTTTGGGGACGACCTGCTGATGGTCACTAAAGCGAACGCATATGGTTATATTGACAAAACCGGCAAGGCAGTCGTTCCTGTGAAGTATACCGGAGCCAGCATGGGATTCCATCAGGGAATTGCAGAGGTTCAGCTGGATGGCAAATGGGGCGCTTTCAACGCGGCGGGTTCTCTGATCGTTCCGTTGGAGTATGAAAACATTTATTCGCCCGCCGCTGCCTCTGGTGTCATTCTCGTAGAGAAGAAGGCCGCTGACGGCAGTATCAAAAAGGGCTGCTACAGCCAGGACGGCAAGCTTGTGATCCCGGTGGAGTATGACAGCATTGGCGAATCCACCTATCGAGCGGAGGGGAGGGCCTATCTCCTGTTCCCGGAAAAGCGTACCGTAAACGGCGCATTGAAGCGGGGCGTTTTCGATTCCACCGGCCGTGTCCTTCTGCCGGTGGAATACGACAAGGCGAGTTGTCTCGACAGCACCGGCAGACTCGGCTGGGTCAAGCAGGGGAACCGCTATGGGATTTTTGAGCGTCCCTGATTTGCAGCTGACCCAAAGACACGAAATCCCCTCTTGACATACATAGAGCATCTAGGTATAATGTACCTAGATGCTCTATGTATTATAAAGGAGGTTTTTCTCATGGCGAAGAAAGAACCGGCCAGCGTTTCCATGCTGGTCCTGGCCCTGCTGAAGGGCCGGGAGATGTACGGCTACCAGATCATCGAGGAGCTGGACAAGCGCAGCGAACACGTCTTCCAGATGAAGGAGGGAACCCTGTACCCCGTCCTTCATGGACTGGAAAAGGACCGTCTGGTCACCGCCCGGGAGGCGGTGACGGAGAAGGGCCGCACCCGGCGGTACTACACGATCACGGAGAAGGGCCTGCGGGTCCTGGATGAGAAGGAAAAGGAGTGGAGGACCTTTTCCACGGCGGTGACGGCCATCCTGGCCGGGGCGTGAGACGGCGATGCTGGCACGATATAAATGGGCCGAGCGGGCCACGGCGAAGATCCGTTTCCGCCCGGACCGGGAGGCCGTCGCCAGGGAACTGCTGGAACACATCCAGGACCTGCTGGACCACTGCGGCGAGACCGGCATGGGGGAGGAGGCCGCCGAGGCCGCCGCCCTGGCGGCCATGGGGGACCCGGAGTCCATCGCGGATGAGCTGGGACGGCTACACCGGCCCTGGCTTGGGTATCTCTGGCGGGTGAGCCAGGGGCTGCTGCTGGCAGCTATCGGGGTCTGTCTGGTACTGTGCGCGATACGGGTCTTCAGCAGCCCACGTCTGTACGATCTGCCGGGGTGGGAGGTCTACGATCGTCTGACCTGGAGAGCCGAGGCCGTCATCGGCGAGCCAGGCGAGGCGGAGGAGTACGAGCTGATCCCCAGCGGCCTGACCTCCACGGGCGGCTATACCATCCGTGCGGAGCGCGCCGTCCTGCGCCGCGGGGGCGGCCCGGCGCAGGAAGCACCCTGGTGGACTCTGATCCTGTATCTCCACATCGATGTTGGCTGGCGGGGCGAGAAGCTGTACTGGGGGCCGAACGTCATCGCGGAGGTCCGGGACAGCGCCGGTAACTGCTACAACAATGGATCTTATGGATCCAGCCGGTGCCGGCGCTTCGCGTCCAGCAGTGCAGCGCCCTTTCTGGGTCAAAAGGCGGTGCTGGCGCTGGACGGTGTGCCGGAGGATACGGCGTGGGTAGAGATCGACATCGGATACGGTGAGCTGGCGCGGACGCTGCACATTGCTCTGACAAAGGAGGCGGGGACATGAGGAAAAAGCGCATCCCCTGGCCCCGCTGGGCGAAGGTCGCCCGGAACCTGCTGCTGGTCCTGTTCCTGGGCGTTTTTATCTGGGACCTGCTGGGGAAACCCCTGCCCCGTGAGGCGGCCCTGCGGCGTCTGGAACGGCAGTATCTCATTCCGGAAACGAACCGCAGCATAGAGGTCTCCCGGGGATATTGGAGCGGCAGTCAGCGGATCGACTGGAATGAGTGTGCGGCCATGGTGTCGATCCAGGCCCGCAAGGCTCCTCCCTATAACTACTGCTATCCCATTGCGAACGTATACCGTTTGACGGAGGGCCCGGATCTGCTGGCTCTGCCCTGGTCCACGCTTCTCCCCGGCAATGAGGTGGGCATGATGGACATATACGCAGTCTATGCCGCCATCGAGCCGCCGGAGGACAGCGTGACCGCAGAGCTGACCCTGCACGGCGGCAAGACCTTCACTGCGTCCGGACAGAAGGAGGGTGACATCTACATTTTTTACGTCCCATCAGAGTCGAACGATGGACAGGCGGCCTATGAACTGAAGTTTTATGATGCGGACGGCGAGCTGCTGGATATCGTCATGAGCAGTGACAGAAACGGAGCGAAGCCATGAACCGGTTGGAATGGCTGGACACAGCCACAAAAAAGATCCTCTTCCGCCCGGACCGAAAGGCCGTCCGCCGGGAGCTGGAGGCCCACCTGGAGGACCTGCGAGAGGCCTCCGGCCTGGACGAGGAAACCGCCGTGGCATCCATGGGCGACCCTGCCGCCCTTGCGGAGGAGCTTGGCCGCCTCCACCGTCCCTGGCTGGGGTACCTCTGGCGGGCAAGCCAGATCGCGCTGATCGGCGCGGCGGTCATGTACTGTCTGGTGCTGGCGATACTGGCAGCGCGGCTTCAGTACCGCACGCTCCCCGGCGTGGACCTGTACAATTATCTACAGGCGGACACAGGCACGATGGCCGCGCTATATGACCTGCCCGCCGCGGAGGAACGGGAACTCCTGTCCGGCACGGTCCTCGAGACCGGCGGGTATACCATCCGCAACAACCGGGCCGTTTACCGCCGGGCCGGCGGGGAGGACGGGTGGTGTCTTTACATCGACCTGGACATCACCGAGAGCCGATGGGAGGAGCCGCTGGACCCCTGGTTCATCCTGTCCGGCATCCGCACGAACAAGGGGGACGCGGTGAAGTCCAGCCGCAGTACATCCGTGGACTGGGGTCTCTGGCAGAAATGCGCCTTTGCCCTCAGCGGACTCCCCGAGGACGCGGAATGGGTGGAGCTGGACCTGGGCTGGGGCGAATGGAAGCGGACCCTGCGCATCGACCTGACGGAGGAGGCGGAGACATGAAGAAACAACGCAGTCCCTGGCCCCGCCAAGCGAAAATTCTGCGGAACATCCTGCTCACCGCCCTGCTGGTTTTTTTGATGTGGGACGCATGGCTCTGGCCCACCTTCTCCTACCGCGCGGACCTGCGGCGGGTGGAACGGCGGATGCTGTTCCCGGAGCCGGAAATGACGCTAGAGTTGGAGACGTTTCATGGAAACCTCTACCGGATCGACCTGGCGGGAGACGCCGTGGTGGCGGCCTATCCCCGCCGCGGGACCTTTTTTGCCGTTGCGAACCCGTCCCGGCACTTCCTGGGGGAGGAGCCTGAGCTGTTCTGCGTTCCCTATACCATAGCGCCGCCGGATGGGGCGGACCAGCGGCAGCCCTGGGCCGTCTACGCTGTCTTGCGTCCCCCAGAGGACGCCGTCCGCGCCGTTCTGACGCTCCACAACAGTGACGGCGACTTTACAGCGGAGGGCGTCCGGGAGGAGAATATCTTCCTGTTCTGCATCTGCCCGGAGCTGGATGAGCTTGCGCATAACATCTGGTTCACCCCGGAGAGATATACCTACGAACTGGCCTTTTACGACAGCCAAGACAACCTGTTACAGGAGATCACCGGATAGCCGGACCCCCGGACGCAGCCGCGTCCGGGGGTCTTATTCCGCTCAGCACCCGATGGTAGCCACCAGCACAGCCTTGATGGAGTGCATCCGGTTCTCCGCCTCGTCAAACACAACGGAGTGAGGGCCCCGGAACACCTCGTCGGTGACCTCCCGGATGTCCACACCCTTGTCCTTCCACTCTTTTGCCAGTTTGGTCTCGAAGTCGTGGAAGGAGGGCAGGCAGTGGAGATACAGCACATTTCTGTTCCCCGTGCGCTCCAGAGTCTGCTCCGTGACCCGGTAGGGCGTCAGCAGCTTGGCCCGCTCGGGGATCAGCGCCTCCTCGCCCATAGAGGCCCAGATGTCGCCGTAGATCACGTCCGCGCCGGTGAGGGTGCCCTCATCGCTGGTGATCTCGATGGTGGCTCCGGTCTGCCGTGCAACCTCCTGAACCTGCCGCAGGACGGACTGGTCCACGCCGTCGATCAGCTGCTGGGGCCCCAGCCCCACAAAGTGCATCCCCATCTTGGCGCAGCCGTACATCCAGGCGTAGCACATGTTGTTGCGCACATCCCCGGGAAATACCACCTTCACGTCCTTCAAAGGCTTGGCGCAGTGTTCCTCAATGGTCATCATGTCCGCAAGGATTTGGGTAGGATGGTCCGCGTCCGTGAGCCCGTTCCACACGGGCACGCCGGAATACTTCGCCAGCTCCTCCACAATTTTCTGGTCAAAGCCCCGGTACTCGATGCCGTCAAAGAACCGGCCCAACACCTTGGCTGTGTCCTCCATGCTCTCCTTCTTTCCCATCTGGCTGCTTCCGGCGTCCAGATAGGTGACGTGTGCCCCCTCCTGGGTAGCAGCCACCTCAAAGGAGCAGCGGGTCCGGGTAGAGGTCTTCTCAAAAAGCAGTACGATGTGTTTGCCCTTCAGGGCGGGCTCGCAGACGCCCGCCCTGCGCTTGGCCTTCAGGTCGCGGCCCAGGTCCAGCAGATATCGGATCTCCAGCGGGGTGAGGTCCATCAGTGTCAAAAAGCTCTTGCCTTTCAGATTGATCGCCATAGGGAGTCCTCCTCAATATAAAACATAAGCAAAACGCAGTTTTGCGGCAAAAAGTTTTTCTTCTTTTGCTTCTTTTGCTTCTTTTCTTCTTTGTGAACAAAGAAGAAAAGAAGATCACATGTCTTCCCGCACGAAGGGCATGGACATGCACCTGGGGCCGCCCCGGCCCCGGCTGAGTTCGCTGCACGGGATGGTGTGGACGGTGATCCCGTTATCCTCCAGAATGCGGTTGGTGACGTAGTTGCGCTCGTACACCACCACCTCACCCGGTGCGATGGCCAGCGTGTTGCTGCCGTCGCTCCACTGCTCCCGGGCGGCGTCGATGGGACTGTCGGATCCGCACTTGATGAGCGTCACCTGCTCCAGCTCCAGGTGCTTTTTCAGGATGTCTTCCAATCGCCCCTGCTCCTCCCGGATGTGGACCTTTCCGTCCACCAGCTCCATCACATACACCGTGATCTCACTGAGGATGTTGGGGTGTACGGTAAACTTGTCCCGGTCCACCATGGTAAACACGGTGTCCAGGTGCATAAAGCTCCGGCTCTTGGGGATGTTGAAGGCCAATATCTTCTTGAACGTCTTGCTGATCGACAGCACCGTGTGGGCAAACTTGTCGATACTGTCCTCCTCTGTCCGCTGGGAGATGCCCACCGCCAGGACCTCAGGGGAGAGAATCAGGATATCGCCGCCCTCCAGAGAGCTGGTCTCCCCCCGGTCGTACCACTTGGGAGCGTCCTTGTAAACCGGGTGATACTGGAAGATGAACTTTCCGAAGAGGGTTTCCCGGTTCCGCGTCACTGTGTGCATCCGGTGGAGGGACACCCCGGTGCCGATAGTGGCAAAGGGGTCCCGGGTGAAATACAGGTTGGGCATGGGGTCGATGAGAAACGGGTACTCATCGGACCGGAAGCTGAGATAATCCGCCAGCTTCCCCGTCTCGAAGCCCCGGATATCGCTTTTCCGCACCCCGGCCATCATGGTATCCACCAGCGCGCTGTTGTCCATCTCCGCAAAATAGTCCTGAAGAATCTCCCGGATACGGTGGTTTTCCAGCCCCGCCTCATCCAGGAACTGCTCTGTCAGCTCCCGCCGGACATCCGGCTCGGCAAGTGTCTCCTCCACCAGCTCCCGGAGGTATACCACCTCCGCCCCGTTGTCCCGCAGGCACTGGGCAAAGGCGTCATGTTCCGCCTGAGCCACCTTCAGGTAGGGAATGTCGTCAAACAGCAGCCGCTCCAGATATTCCGGCATCAGATTTTCCAGCTCCTTGCCCGGGCGGTGGAGCATGACTTTTTTCAGCCGCCCGATCTCGCTGGTATTGTGCAGGCCGGTTTTCAGCCTCGTTTCCGTTGGCATCGCGCATCACTCCTTTTCTGCCGTTAGGATTTCCGGATTTGTCCGGGACATACATTCTTTTTTCCCTGCCAGTCTATTGTAAACCAATTGTAAAAAACAGGTTGACAATCAGGGCGAAATATGGTACAGTCTGGTATATCAACAGGAAAGGACCCAATCAACTATGGAAATGACTGCGGCAAAAATGCGTACCCGGGATATCGCTTACATAGCGGTTTTCACCGCTCTGACGGCAGTGTGTTCCTGGATCTCCATCCCAACCGCCATCCCTTTCACTTTGCAGACGATGGCTGTTTTTCTGGCGGTGGGCCTGCTGGGCGGCAAACGGGGAACCATAGCGGTGACTGCCTACGTACTTCTGGGAGCTGTGGGTGCGCCGGTGTTTGCAAACTTCTCCGGCGGCGTTGGCATCCTGCTGGGCCAGACCGGCGGGTATATCCTGGGCTTCATCGGCTCCGCCCTGGTTATGTGGGCCATGGAGCGGTTTCTGGGCGGCAAGCTGTGGGGCCTGGGCCTGAACATGCTCCTGGGACTGCTGGTGTGCTACGCCTTCGGCACCGCCTGGTTCATGGTGGTATACCCCATGGGCGGTGAGAGCGTTGGGCTGTGGACCGCGCTGACCTGGTGCGTATTCCCGTATGTGCCTTTTGACATGGTCAAGATCGCCCTTGCGCTGGCGCTTACCAGCCAGCTGCGCCGCCATGTCAAGTGAACCCGTACTCCTCCGGCCTCACCATGGTATGTGCATGGCTTATTTTGTCGGGCATGGCTACAGCGACGGCTTTTCCGCCCATATGGCGAAGCTGCTGGAGGAACTAACCCCGGCAACCACTATCCGCCTGACGATGGCTACCGATGCCGTCTGCGGACCTTGTCCCAACAATCACGGGGGCCTCTGCAGCAAACCGGAGCTGGTGGCGGTCTACGACCGGTCCGTCCTGACCTTATGCGGTCTGGGGGATGGATATATTCTCTCCTTTGACTGCTTCACCCGCCTGGTCCAGGAGCGTATTCTGACCCCCGGCCTGCGGTCTGCCATCTGCGGCGGCTGCCAGTGGAACAGTATCTGCTCCGCCCAGCCGAGCCGGTGGGAGCAGGGAACCGGGCGATAACACAGCGCAGCCAAAACGGGGCTCCTGCGGTAGCAGGAGCCCCGTTTTTTGCTCACAATCTCACGGATTCCCCAATGCCTCCCAAAGGCTGTCCGCCAGGGCAGCGAACCGGGCCATGTCCAGCGCCTCCCCCCGGATGGAGGGAGCCAGTCCGCAGCGTTCTATCGCCGCGGCAATCCCCTCCTTCCCCAGCCGGGAACCGAAGGAAGTACACAGCGAGTTGCACAGCGTCTTCCGCCGCAGGGCGAAAGCCGCCCGAACGGTCTGGAAAAAGAACTCTTTCCCGCACCGGTGATCTACCGCCGGACACTCCCGCTGTTGACAGCGAATCACAGAGGAGGTCACCTTCGGCGCAGGCAGAAAGCACTCCGGCGGCACATCAAAAAGCAGCTCCGGCCGGGTGTGATACTGCATAAACACCGACAGCGCCCCATAGGCCCCGGTCCCCGGCTTTGCGGCAAGACGCTGGGCAACCTCCCGCTGGACCATCACTGTCAGCGCCTCGAACCGTCCGGACTCCACCAGCGCGTGCAGGATCGGCGTAGCCGCGTTGTAGGGCAGGTTGGCGCACACCAGGGGTGTCAGCCCCTGAAAATGCTCCTCCACCAGCCGCCCAATATCCAGCTTGAGAACGTCGCCGGATACCAGCACAAAATTATCCTCCCCCGCCATGGTCTCGGCAAGCACCGGCGGCAGGCTGGGGTCCAGCTCCACGGATACGACCTTCCCCGCCCGATGGCACAGCTCCCGGGTCAGACATCCGATCCCCGGCCCGATCTCCAGCACGCCGCAGGACCTGTCCCCGCCGCCTGCGGCGGCAATATCCTGCGGCACCCAGCCGGCGATCAGGAAATTCTGTCCCATAGACTTGGAGAATCGAAAGCCATGCCGGTCCAGCAGGCTTCTGACCTCCCGGATGTCGCAAAGATCCATGATCCATCCTCCTAAGAGTCTGTTTCATATCTCCCCACGCACGTCTTGACGGTGGATTTTCCGCCCATTCTTCGTTAAAAATCCTCTCGCCAATCCGCACGCGTTGAGATATAAAACAGGCTCTAAAAAATATACCGCCCAACAGGCGGTATCAGAAAAAGCGGAAGCGTCTAACCGCTGTTGACATTCGAAAAAGAAAAGACCGCCCAAGGCGGTCTTTTTTGGAGCGGGCGACGGGGCTCGAACCCGCTACCTCCACCTTGGCAAGGTGGCGCTCTACCAGATGAGCTACGCCCGCAGAACATGGTGTATTATAGCAGACAAGCCTCTTTCTGTCAAGAGCCTTTTTCCTCTTTTTTTGCCAGCTTTTTTCGTCTCTTTTTTGCCCAGATACCTGCGCTCCGGAAAGGTTCCATCCGGCGGAAGGTTTCTGATTTCGAGAAAAATCGCAAAAAGGACTTGACTTTCCTCCGGGTGGATGGTGTATGACAAAGCGGAAAAAACAAAGGAGGGCTTTTCCATGCTGACCATATCTCACTATACAAAAACCTACCCCGGCGGCAAAACCGCCGTGAAGGACCTGTCACTGCACATCCCCGCGGGGGAGCTGTGCGGCTTCATCGGACACAACGGCGCGGGCAAGACCACCACCCTCCGGGCGGTGGCGGGGGTAATGAGCTTCACCCAGGGAACCATCACCATTGCCGGCCACGACGTCCGCACCGACCCTGTGGCAGCCAAGGCGGTCACCGCCTTCCTTCCTGACAATCCGGATCTCTATGAATTCATGAGCGGCATCGAGTATCTGAACTTTATCGCCGATCTGTACGGCATCCCCGCCCGGCAGCGGGAGGAGCGGGTGGGGCTCTATGCCGGGGCCTTTGACCTGACCAAGGATCTGGGCAGCGCCGTTGCCAGCTACTCCCACGGCATGAAGCAGAAGCTGGCCATCATTTCCGCCCTCATCCGTAAGCCCAAGCTGCTGGTGCTGGACGAGCCCTTCGTGGGGCTGGACCCGGCGGCGTCCCATCTGCTCAAGGGCTATCTCCGGGAGCTGTGCGGGGCCGGAGGCGCGGTATTCTTCTCCACCCATGTGCTGGAAGTTGCAGAGAAGATGTGCGACACCATCGCCATCATCAAGGACGGCCAGCTGGTCCGGTACGGCCCTACGGAGGAAGTGGTGGGCGATTCCAGTCTGGAGGACGTGTTCCTGGGCATGGCGGAGAAAGGAGCGGAAGCATGAGGAAGTTTCTGATCCTGGCGCGGGTGCAGCTTCGTGCGCTGCTGGTCTCCTTTCGGATAGGAGGCAGCCGCAGGAAGGCGGTCTCCGGCTGGGCGGCTCTGGCGCTGATGGCAGCGCTGTGCCTGTATATTTCCGGCATGTACAGCTTTTCCCTTGGGGGACAGCTGGCCGGGGCGGGCTGTCTGGAGGTGCTTCTGCTGCTGATGCCCGCCATGGCGGTCATTATGGGACTGGTGTTTACCGCCTTTGCCGCTCAGGGGGTGGTTTTTGGGGGCCGGGACGGGGATTTGCTGCTGTCCATGCCGGTGAGCGCCTTTGCGGTGATGCTGGCCAAGCTGACGGCGCTGTATGTGGAAAATCTGGCTTTCTGCGCCTTTCTGATGCTGCCCGCCGGGGCGGCATGGCTGTGGTTCGGCGGAGCGGGCGGCGTGCTGTTCATCATCCGGCTGCTCACCGGCGCCCTCTTCCTTGCAATGCTCCCCACCGTGCTGAGTCTGGCTGCGGGATTTCTGCTGAGCTGGCTGGGAGGACGGTTTGCCAACAGGAAGGCGGTCAGCCTGCTGCTGTATGCCCTGCTGATGGCTGCGGTGTTCTTCCTGGTTTTCCAGATAAACATGGCGGCCGGCACTCTGGCCGCCGGGACGATGGGGGTGGATATCCCAGGCGCGTTCACCGGCTGGGGTATTCCGTTTCTGCTGTTCCAGAAGGGGGTATGCGGCGACTGGGAGACATTGGTCATGTTCTGCCTGCTGAGCGCTGCTCCCGTCCTGCTGACGGTATGGCTGTTTGCCAAAAACTATCAGCAGGTACTCACCGGACTCCGCAGCCACGGAAAGCGTCCGTCCTACCGCCTGGGCCGCCTCCGGGCGGCGGGACGGCGGAAGGCTCTGCTACGCAAAGAAGCCGCCCGGTACTTCGGGACGCCCATCTACCTCTTCAATACCGGCATCGGCCTCATTCTGCTGGTGGCCGCCGGTATTGCGGCGGCGGTTATGGGCGGCAGCCTGCGGGAGCAGCTGGCTCTGGCGGGGTTGGGAGAGTTCCCTTTGCTGACTCTGGCGGCAGCGGCAATGAGCTTCACGCTCTCCACTGCGGCCGTCACCGGTTCCTCCGTCAGCCTGGAGGGGCAAAATCTGTGGATCCTGAAAGAAGCTCCCGTCAGCACCCGGGAGGTGCTGGACGGAAAGGCGGCATTTCAATTGCTGCTGACCGTCCCGTGCCTGCTGGTATGCACGCTGGGGCTGGTCTGGGGATTGAAGATGTCCCTGGCGGAGGGGGCCGTGCTGCTACTGTTCGCCCTGGCCTTTGCCGGATTCATGGCCCTCATGGGACTGGCGGTCAATCTGCTGTTTCCCAAGCTGGACGCGGTGAACGACATGGTGGTGGTCAAGCAGTCCGCCGCCGCCATGCTCTCCACCTTCGGCGGCATGATCGGGGCGCTGGCCTGCGGCGGGGCGGTCTGGGCCCTGACGGGCGTTGTGGGCGAGATGCCGGCGCTGGCGGGATGCGCCGCCGTGCTGCTGCTGGCCTGCCTCCTGCTGCGCCGCTGGCTCCACACCCGGGGGGCGGAGCGGTTCATGGATCTGTCATAAGGAGGGATTCCCATAAGCGGCTGAAATTTGACTGTGCGCCTTGACGGCGGCGGACAAATGTGATACCATCACGGGCGAGTGCGGCAGGGAGAGGAGGCTTCCGGTGATGGTGCGCGATATGACGTCAGGCAGTCCCATGAAGCTGATCGTGGGTTTTGCCGTTCCAATCTTTTTGGGGAATCTGTTTCAGCAGCTGTATTCCGTGGCAGATGCCATGGTGCTGGGCCGCGCCGTAGGAGTGGACGCTTTGGCGGCGGCGGGGTCCACCCAGGCCGTATACTTTTTTGTGCTGGGGTTCATCACCGGACTGACCCACGGCTACGCCATCCTCATTGCCCAGCGCTTCGGCGCGGGGGACTATTCCGGCGTCCGCCGAACCGCCGCCAACGCCGCCTATCTGGCCGCCAACGCCTCGCTGCTCATCACCGTATTAAGCCTCCTGGGTTCCCGGGCTCTGCTGGAGGTCATGCGTACGCCGGGGGACATTTTTGAGGACGCACTGCTGTATATCCGGATCATTTTTGCCGGGACGGCGGCAGCAGTATGCTACAATATGCTCTCAGGCATCCTGCGGGCGCTGGGGGACAGCGTATCGCCGCTGGTGATCCTGGTTGTCAGCGCCGTGGTGAACGTAGGGCTGGACGTGCTGTTTGTAGCCGGCTTCCAGTGGGGCGTAGCCGGGGCTGCGTGGGCCACAGTGCTGGCCCAGCTGCTCTCCGGGCTGATGTGCCTTGTCGTGCTGTGCCGCATGGAGCTGATGCGTTTTTGCAGGGAGGACTGGCAGGCGGACAGGGTTGTGATCTGGAGCCTGCTGCGCCTGGGGGTACCGGTAGGGATTATGAACTCCATCACCGCCATGGGCAGCATGCTGCTGCAGGGCGTGGTCAACGGCCTGGGCTCCGTCACGGTGGCAGCCTATACCGCCGGGTCCAAGCTTATGAACCTGGCGCTCCAGCCCGGCGACATCCTGGGCATTGCCCTGGGCACCTATGTAGGGCAGAACTTGGGAGCGGGGCGGCTGGACCGCATCAAAACCGGAGTGCGGCAGACCGTGCTGCTCTCTCTGGCAGTCAACGGGGTTATGGGCCTGGTGCTGATCTTTTTTGGCCGGGAGCTAACAGCGGTATTCGTTTCCGGCACCGAGCAGGCGGTTATTGACGCAGCCTACCCCTATTTCGTGATTACCGGTGCGGGAGTCTGGATTGTAGGGCTTCTGTTTTTGTACCGGTTTGCCCTCCAGAGCCTCGGGAATACCGTGATTCCTATGATTTCCGGCGGCGTGGAGCTGGGAATGCGCGTGGGTACCGTTCTGATTCTGGCACAGTGCTTTCATATGGGGTTTTATGCCGTATGCTGGGCGGAGGTTGCTGCGTGGATCGGCGCGGGCGCGCTGCTGGCTGTGGGGTACTATGTCCGGCTGGCAAAACTGTGCGGTCAGGAACAAAAAAGGCTGTCATAATGGTATGCGAAAGGCCTCTTTCCAAATACCTGAAAAACACGGAAAATCCTATAAGCTTACTGCAAGCAATCAGGAGCTGGCTTCCGGAGAATATTTTAAGCGGATCGAGGTAGTCATGAGCCAGGGCTATCCCGCAGGCTATATGACACATGACAGCGCCAAAACCTTTATTGAGAAGCTGTACCAATAGGCGCCGGCACGCATCTTGACGGAAAATTTTTCGTCTGGCTGCGTCAGAAACTCTTGAAATCCGTCAGGATTCCTGCGAGTTTCTTCCTTGCCAGGCAAAAAATTTTCCTCGCCAATCTGCATACCGTCACCTATTGGTACAGCTTCTGAAATTTTGAGAGCGCTGACCCCGGAAGAGCTGGCAAATGGAGTAAATTGCGAGAACTTCGTAAGTTGGAAGATTTCAAATGTGAATGCTGGCGATACTGACGATATACCTGCAATAAATCCATCAACAGGCAACCAATAAGCACAGGGGAAACGCGCTCTATTCTGGTAAGTAATGACGCATCACGGGCCATAGGAAACATTCATGAAGTAAGTCTGACCAGTCCGAATTTACAGGCGGGAAGTCACTGCATTCTGACAGCCAAGGTGGATCTGGCTTCGTCCTATCCATCCAGTCCCCCAAAAGGCAACAGCCTGTATTTACGTGATCCCATTATCTATCTCCGCTTACCCAAGGGAATTACTCTGGATGGCAAAGAGAGTGTGGTCCCATACGTTACCAATTACCGCAGGTCAAATCAGACATATACCCTGGAGGCAGAGGAATACTTCCTGGAGCAAAAGGACAGCGCCGACGGCAAGTACACCATATACGCCGTACGTTTCCGGGACGGCGCGGCGGGCATTGGAGCGTACAACGAGGACTATTCTGAGAGCATCCTCAAAATTGATTTTCATGTATTCGTCGGTTTGGGATTTTCTCCCACCAATTTGAATACCAATGAAACACTCTTCATGACATCCGAGCAATTTACAGAGTATGCGCCCAATGGCAACAACGCCCGGCCCAAAAAGAATAACGTGGGGATTGGCAAAGGGGACAATCCTAAAAATGACATGACCGAAGAGGTGGACTTTGTCCGTCAGGATACCGGTCACCTGGTGACGGGCAGCGGAAGTATCCCTGTCAAATCTGCCGTCAGGGGCATCCTTTTCTACAGCGGCAGCAACGACCCGGCAGAAGACGGCAATCTTCAGAATATGGTATTGGACGAGAACACACGGACTCTCTCCTGCGAATTCGGCGTCTGGAACAACACGGCCAACACCCAGGAGAGCAGCGACGCGGATATGGCGAAATTTGTCAACTATGTGTTTCTGCCCCGCAGCGGCGTCAAACTGCCCAATATGAACAAGGCCAACGATTATGACCTTTATTTGACCGGACCGGTGGAAAATAAGAGCGGTTTCCTTACCGTGGAGTATACTGCCTCCAGTATTCCTACCGAAAATGATGCAGGCATGGAATGGATTGCCACAGTGGACAAGTGGGGAGCGGCAGGCAGTACCGAGTGGATGTCTGCCGCCCGGATCACGGACTGGAGCAGCGTAACCGCACTGCGTGTCACAGTAAACCGTAGCAGCGGCGAGTCAATCGAGTCCAAGGGCACCAAGAGCTTTTTATCATGACCTTACAGGCGGGTGACAGTCTGACGGTAGGCGGCAGCGTACAGTTCAGCGGCGTAGGTAAGACCTTCGGCGCTGACGGCAACGAGATCAAGAATGACTGGAGCATTTCCGGAAACCCGATTCATTCCAGCGCCCAGGGTACTATTCGCGGCCGTGTATACGCCGATGCCAACCACAATGGCGCATATGATGAAGGTGAAGGGCTGGCAGATACGGCGGTTACCCTTACCGGCCCATCTGTAAGGACGGCCTCCCAAGCTGAAACAGATGACAATGGTATCTATACGTTCTGCGGTTTGATAGACAGCGGGCCATATACCGTAACAATCTCCAACCCGGATGCAGAAAGGTACTACTTTGCAGACGATGAGTCTGCAAAGCCAGTGGCTTTTGCAGCAGGTCAGATAATTGCCGGAGCAGATTTTGTGCTGGAAGAGTACCAGGAAGTGACCTTCCGTCTGGATTCTGAAAACGCATCCATAAACGGAAAAACACCTGCTGCAGGTCAGTCCGCGGAGGAAAAGATCAAGGTGCGGTACAAGGCCTCGATTGACGAAACTGAGGGAGCGTCTGTTCCTGACGTTATACCTGTACCAGGCAGCAGCTATGTATTCACTGGCTGGCAGCTTGCCGGCGCCGCAGAAAATCCCATAAGCACCACAGACGCGGCCCTGAAAGCGGTAACTTCTGACCTGACTTACGTGGCCGTTGTCTCTGACGCGGAGAAGCCGTATACGATCCAGTATTACTATGACGGCCAGCAGCTGACTGGCGAGAAGCCGGACGAATCCTTCGCCGCAAAAACTGGTGATACAATCGATGTGACCGAAGATATGAAGGCGGCAGGCGCGCTGAGCGGCTATGTATTCCACCATGCTGAACCTAGCGATGCCCTGATCATCAGCGGAACCAGCAGCAATATTATTAAGCTGTACTACCTGTCGGACCCCGGCGATGAGCCCGGCCCTGATACCTGGCAGTACACGG
>ERZ779621.224-NODE-224-length-33426-cov-22.505768_pt1 | contig 33426 bp, 30 predicted proteins | sample MGYA00514215_ERZ779621 | MGnify/ENA primary metagenome ERZ779621 (study PRJEB29562, sample SAMEA4376715) | mouse gut metagenome | isolation source: Cecum | study: EMG produced TPA metagenomics assembly of the A DSS colitis mouse model was used to assess the...
CGCCGCAAGTAAGCGGCGCTTAGTTTATCAAGGGGCGGAGAATTTGACGTTTACACTTCATTTCCCTTTACCATCATTCAAAATCTCTCTTATAATAAACTGTGGAGACTTATTTAAAGATATATAGATACGTCCAATATATTCGCCTATCAACCCCAGCATAATCAGGTTCAGTCCTCCCAAAAAAAGCAATACAGACATCAATCCACTGAACCCCAATATATAATTCAATCCCAACAGTTTTCTTATAATTGTTACAATCCCATACACAAACCCAGCTATGGCTACAACAAAGCCTGTCGCTGTCGCAATGCGTAATGGCTTCACGCTAAAAGCGGTAAACCCGTTCAGCCAAAGCATTATCAATTTGCCAAATGTATATCCGGATTTTCCAACTTCACGCTCTCTATGGCACACATCTACATTTACAATATCTTTCGTACTTCTAAGGAGCAATCCGATCACATAAGGATATGGATTTTCATATTTAATCATCTCATCTACAATAAATCTTTTTACTGCAAAATAACTGGATATATACAAATCCTTTGGTTTTTCTAATAAAATCCGAGCCATCAGCTCATTTACATAGCTTCCAAAATTACGAAATCTGGAATGTTTCTTTTTTTCATATCTGGCATACACTGCATCATGCCCCTGACGAACCGCAATTACCAATTTTCCTGCTTCATTCGCCGGTGTCTGGCCATCATCATCCAGACAAACAACAATGTCTCCGTTCACATGGTGAAAACCCGCCATCAACGCCGCATGCTGTCCGAAATTTTCATTCAAATTGATACCAATAACATTCACATTCTCAACACATAATTCCCGGATAACATCAAAAGTGTTATCCGTTGATGCATCATTTACCAAAATAATCTCAAAATCCTCATTTTCCATAGTCTCTTTAATTTCATCGACTACCTTTCTTATCGTTAATGCAGATTTATAACAAGGTACTACAAAGCTAATCAAATTTTTAACCTCCTATTTTTATAGAAACACAAAATATCAATTGACAGGAGTATCCTCAAAAAATGTAAACATCCTATAATTTGCACCATCAGGATTATCATGTGCCCCTATCATAAACTGTGCATATGTTAAAATCACTGTATCATAATCACCAGATTCTATGGCTTCCTGTATATCCGCACAACTCATAAACCTTGGCTCTATTTTATGGATATTCCGAATACCAAGTGACATAAATGGTATTAAACTCTGCTCGTAGGAGTCACCAAAAATAAGCACATTTCCAAAATCTGCATTATTATTCTGAATATATCCTTCTCCACTATAGCTATAATGCCATCCCTTTAACTTTGCTGGATGAAAATCTCCGTCCTCATCGTAAGAATCCGAATATACAGAATAATCTATAAAAATATCAAAATCACCCTCTGTATATTCTTCATCCATATAACGCCAAAAACTGGTTTCATATTTGGGAACTACAAGCGTAAAGTCATCTCTTCCTATATAACTTTCCGCAAGCTTTCTCCCTTGTTCTCCAAGCCAACAATTTTTATACTCCACGTAATTAAAATTTTCATCTGCATATAAATTCAAATCAATGTCGTAGCCATAATCATTATTAAGTTTCTCGGCAATAATCTCAGCTGCCCACTTAGCTGCTGGAACTTTCCAGTGATGGTCTGTTCTATAAAAAAGTTTATAGCAATCCAATCCCTCTTCCCGGATATTGTCTCGTAAATCAATATATTCAATTTCCACCTCATCAAGCCTCCTCAAAAACAAATCAGCATTTCGATTTAAATAAGATTCATAGCCAAACTCATTTCTGAATATATCGTCATCAATATACTTTGCTGGTTCATTTACATAAAGAAGCTGAATTCCACGATTATCCAAATATTCTTTCAATTGCATCATCTGGGATATTTCATAATCAGTAGAAGTCCATCTTGCCTTACTAATAACATAATCATTCGTGGTAACATTAATTCCATATTCCAGATTATAATAGTCTCTGACACCAGTAAGACGCATTAATGAACCATTCAGATTAATATAATCTTCCTGCCATGGCAATAAATCATTAATATTTCCAGAAACCTCGCTCAGACAACCTGTCAATATACTCTCAATCTCTTCTCTCGTTTCAACTTCGTATATGCTTTTTTGATTTTCATCCGTCCTCTTATCTTTTGCTTCTATCGGAAACACTACATTAACTATATCTGCAAAATTATGCAATACCTCTGTATTATGTGCATTATAACCTATAAAAGCAACAAAAACTACCGCCAAAATTACATTGCGGATAAATACAATGTCCTTCTCCATCCTAATCTCCTCCCTCTAAAATCCAATATATACGAAAGGATTAGACTCCCCACTCACTATGATAGATAAAGAAAAAAGAAAGAATCCCGTCAATACAAATCCATAAATAATATTATAAGCAATTTCTGTCCATCTATATTTCTGACACAATTTCATAATAGCAGGAACTATAGGTGTAGCGAACACCAACGCTGCTATTATAAATACACTATAGTCATTAAACAAAAAAATTGCCCTATCAACACTAATATTATATCCAGACGGTATCAACATCCTTTTAATAAATTTAAGTGATGACGTTATATACCCAAAATAAAATACTACCCAAAGAAAGTTAATCATTATCAATGAAAAAAATCTATACATAATTTTATATATTTTTAATTTGAATTTTTGTGGATATCCCGTCATTTTTTCAAATATAATCAATATGAAATACGTCATTGCCCACAACAAAAATCCCCCAGTATTTCCATGCCATATACCGGTAAGTAACCATACCACTCCAAGATTCAAAATTGTTCGCCTTAGTTTTCCTCTTGATCCACCAAGTGGTATATATACATAATCTCTAAACCATTCACCTAAGGAAATATGCCATCGCCTCCAGAATTCACTAATTGAGGCTGTTGCATACGGATAATGAAAGTTTTCCTTACACGATATTCCAAACATATTACTAATACCCACAGCCATATCCGAATATCCCGAAAAATCATAATATAACTGCAAACTAAAACAAACAGCTCCCAGCCATGTATAAGGTATAGATAAATTATTACTGGAAAAAATCTCATCTGTGACTTTCACAAGTACATCTGCAATCAATATTTTTTTAGAAAATCCCACCAAAAAATATTGAACTCCTTGAGAAAAGTTCCTTAAATTCAGCCCCCCCCCCATGCCAAATAGGCTTTCATTTCCGAATCTTGAAATCGGGCCTGACTGAACCTGTCCAAAAAATATCAAATAATTCATAACATCAACCGGATTCTTTATCGTTACCCTGCCTTTATAACTATCTACCATCAAACTAACTGCCTTGAAAATATAAAAAGATAATCCTAAAGGTAACAAATACCTGTCACTATATTTATAATACGCCAAAAGTAAGATATTTCCTACAATCCCTATAACAAGTAGCATCCATCTATTTTTTTTATTATTAGAGTATCCCAGAGCTAATGATATATATATGTTAATTACCGTCAACAAGCATAAAATTATCACAAAGTCTATTTGCCCTAAAGCATAAAAGAATAAATTTGCGCACAAAACAACCCATGGTTTAACTTTATTTCCTGCAATATAATACAACAATAATGTTATTGGTAAAAATACCAATAGAAACGGCAATCCTGTAAATGACAACGATTAATTTCCTCCCCCTATATCAGCCTTTCTATATATCGGAATCAACCTGATACACTCTTACATCATAATTTCCTCGTAAATCTTCCCATATATTCATATATTCTAATCCCAATTCCTTAGCATTTGTAATTTCCACAATTGAAAAGACATATTTGCAGTTCAAGTTCCTCAATGCATCTGAATCAATCAGCATTTTGTCTGACCTTACCTCCCTGATTGAATGGTTCCCGGGATTATCCCATTTTGTGGAATAAATATATGCTCTAATACCATTTGATTCTTTCCAATATTCTGCAATTGAATTACTTTCTTCTAAAGTAGGCGCAATCAGATTTTCCCATTTCTCTTTATACGCAGATGAATAATTACTGTAATATCCATCCAGCGTCTTTATACCATTGTACTGAAGTACTGCTGGATCCAATCCATAGGCTACACTCCACTCACCATCATAATCAATCCCTTCCTTAATTTCCCTAAATAAATCCTCTGCATAAAAATCATTCCATCGCCACATTGTTTCACCCACAATTCCATATCGCTTCGCCATATAATTTATATGTAAAATATTATACATGGAATTAATTGTATCATATCTTGAATCCAAAATTACACTAAACGGAATTATGATCATAATAATGCCTGCACTCAATACTAATTTTTTCTCCACTATATAATGAAGAATCATAACAATACACATCATTACTATAAACGGACTAATCCACATGAATCTTTGAAATGCAAAACCTGATGCAAAAGGCATTAATCTACGTACCCAATAACATTCATCAAAAGCATATGCACATGCATTTATAAACAATGCCATCATCAAACAATCATATGTTATCACAAACCCCTTATTTACATGAATATTTTTATATTCAAAATTAAACAATACAAAGAAAATCAGGAGCAAAGGTAGCGCTACATAGCGGAGACCACAAAGACCTGAATGATAAAAACTGCCTTCAAAAAACAACGTATTTTTTAATTTCCACAAGCAATATACGATCGAATCGGTATAAATATCTCCTGTTTGTACTAATCCTTTAATCATTTCTGTTGAACCCTTAGATGCAAAGGCTAATATTCTATTCTCTACCACACCAATACTCAACACCATACTTCCCAAAGTTATAAGCAATGCTTTATCTAATTTCTTTTCTTTAATCATCACACCCACACAAAATATTACTGTATAAAAAAAAAGAAAAATGCCTATTAATACCGTAGAAATATTATAAACAAATATTAAAAAAAGCGGCGTCAAAGCTATTTTTCGTGTTCTATATATTTCAGACACAACAAAGACCCACCATGGAATTAATGCAAAACCAATTATTGCTTGCGGCCAAACTCCTAAGAAACTATATATAATTCCACATATACAGAAAATATTTGAATTAACATTTCCCGGAATAATTTTTCCAATTGATTTTCCCAACAAGAAAAAACCTGTCCCAGAAAAAGCAACTGCTAATACATACAAAATCCAGAAAGCAATCTGTGTATCAAAAAGATAATATATTATATTAGTAAAATTATAACCTGAGGTAAGAATAAACCGGTCTATTCCTCCCAACATAGGGACAGGTGTCTGCCTGTCCCGCCAAAATTTGTTATCTCTAAACATCTTATTGAGCGCCATATTGGAATCCAGATTATCATTCCATGGAAGATATATCTTATCTCCATACATTGCAAGAAAAAATATAAAACCTATCTCAACAAACAGCAAAAACCATAAACCCCAACATTGTTGCAATTTCAGTTTTTTAAATAGCATAGTTTTCAAATCTTTCATACACCTAACCTGCCTATTGATTATATATTTCTGAAAAGTATTCCGCAAAACCATACGGATTATCTTCAGAATCCTTAGGAAGTGTTTGTGCTACAGAACACAATACATCATAGTCCATACTGGATTTATTAATCTTGCTATATGCAATAATCAATCTAAGCGGATCCACATTATACTCCGTTGAACATTTATAAATATCTTTTATAAAGCTCGAATGAAACCCCGCATAACCACACACATAATCAAGAGGATTGATTAAATCTCCTCTCACTATATTTCTAAGACCTGCATAGCCGTACTCAAGTACTCTGGGAATATCAAATCCCGTTTTATACCCTCGTTTTTCAAGCACCATAATCATCTGCTCGAGTGATGCATTACCAAGACTTCTACCAAGTCCCTGATAACTACAATCAATGAAATCTATATCCTTTGTAACGCAATAATATGTATTTTCAATCGCAAGGCCCAAATTATTATGTCCATGAAAACCAAGTTTTACATCAGCACAATAATGACGTACAGCATCAATATATTGGCCTATTTCATCCTCCCCCATACACCCAGCACTGTCCACAATATAAACACACTCTGCGCCATGTTCATATACACATTTTGCCGCAGATGCAAATTCTTCACAAGTAGTTGTATAAGTCTTCATAAAATTCACAAACGTCCCTATACCTTCTCCCATTACCTTACGAGAATATTCAATATATGGAAAAGCTTTCTCATACTCGCCAATATTAACCCCCACTCTAATAAAATCCATTCCATGGCTTTTTGCTATTTCAATATCCTCAAGTCTTGCAATTCCTGGAATACAAAAAAAACCAAGCTTGGCATTACTTGCAGCGGCACGCGCCGTTTTCATATATTCGATATCAGTCTGTAAAGAATAACCATGCTTTTCAGAGCTGGCATTAAGACCAAGTCCATGTCCAATTTCAATATACTCTAATCCTATTTTTTCTGATCTGGTTACCAAATCATAAACATCCTTACTGCTAAACTTAAAATCAATAGCATAACTACCATCACGAATAGTTGTATCAAGAATCTTCATCCATAAATACCTTAACCTTTCTAGCTATATAGCGTATATCTGATTCATTATACCGTTGATCTATTGGAAGAAAAATGCAATGCTTTGACATATCTAATTCAAAACCATTTCCATTATTCAACAAATTTTCACCAGACCACAATGTAGACACAAAAATTTTATCTTCTATCAATTTCCGTTTGATTTGAAGTCCTTTCTCACGTATCAGCAATGGATATTGATATGCTATACATTCATCCGGTAATTCCAACCCATTAATATTTCTGAAAATGTCATGAAAAATTCGATAGTTTTTCCCTCTTCTTTCGGCAACCCATTCATAGTCAACATTTTTAAGTAATCCTACAGCTAATTTAGACATGCAGTTATAATTGTCCGCAAGTATCTTATCTGCTTCCTTTTTCATGATATAAGCAGCATCCGTTCCCTCTTCATAAGCTCGAATAAGATATCCCGCATATGTATACGCTTCTGTAGGAATCTGCCTCAAATCGACTGTATTCATAGAGATAAGATAAGAACCATCCGGAACCCCAAAAAATTTTTTTGCAGAATATACATTATGAATATGCTGTCCCATAATTGGTTCTGTATAAAAAGAATGTGCCCTATCTATGACAACCTCAGCATATTTAAATGATTTGGCAAAGGCATCTATCTGTTCACTTCTTACCCCAAAATAATCCACTAATAATACACAGGATTCTTTTTCGTCCGTAATGTCAATTGGTATAAGGCCCTCATCTATATGATAATAACATATGTCCACGCCTGTTCGTTGGATAGCATCAGAGGTCGATGGACAATAATAGTATGGAACATATATTTTCTTGCAACTAATTCTATCTAATAAATATGCCAATGATGCCTTTACAGAATTAAATCTGAGCAACATTTGATTATACTCTTCAAAAAATTCCTTCCCGGAATTTAATTCCAACGGTAAAAAACCCCCATATTCATTTCTTGTCCAGCTTTCATCATCCATTACATATACCTACACTTCTTCTGATTCTTTATAATCTTTAATTACAAATTGTGGCGCTCTATTCAAAGACATATAAATCCTACCAACATATTCTCCTATTAGTCCCAAAAAGAAGAAAAGCACACCAAACATAAATAAGTTAACTGCCATAATAGAACTATATCCCGCAAAGGTAGTCTGGTCAATAATTCTCTTCACTATAATAATAATTCCATATAAAAAGCCAATTATTGCAACCATTATTCCAATAACTGACATGAGGCGAAGCGGTTTAAGTGAAAAAGAAGTAAAACCATTCAACCACAATTCCAACATCTTCTTAAAGCTATAACCGGAGCTACCAGAAAATCTTTCTCTATGAGTCACATCTACATTACATACATTCTGAGTCACCCTTAGCATCAAACCGCCTAGATACGGGTAAGAATTTGAATAAGCAATCATCTCATCCACCACAAATCTTCGTACGACCCAATACGTAGTAAGCTCCAATCCCTTGGGTTTAGCAATCAACCACGTTGCCATTCCTTCATTCATTATCGTCCCAAGCTTTCTGAAGAGAGATCGTCTTTCCCTTGTACTGTATCGAGCTTCAACCAAGTCATAACCCTCTTTAATCTTAGCAAAAAGTTTAGGCAGTTCATTAAATGGTGTCTGTCCGTCATCATCCCCGCACACAACATAATCTCCTGTAGTCTGATTAAGTGCTGCCATAACCGCTGACGGTTGCCCAAAATTACGTGAAAGATTAATTCCTTTAATATACTTCTCCCTCTTGACAATATCAAGTATTGCGTTATAGGTTGTCATATCCGGTGAGCCGTCATTTACTAAAACAATTTCATAATCATATCCACTCATCTCTCCAGTCATGACATTTTTAATCTCTTCCACAACATTTGCTATCGTATTCGTTGAATTATAACAGGGGATAACAAAACTAATTTTTTCTCTCTTATCTTTTATTATATTCATGATTCAAACTTTACCTTTACAGCTTCCAGTATTTTAGCCGCCTCCTGATTCACTTTTTCTCGGTCTTCTCCTCCGATAATAAAATGTCCCGGGCGTAGTCTTCCATATTCAGGTCGATGTAAAATATCACCTTCCTTAACTTCTAGCTGATAATCAATTAACATAGGATGTGTACTCAAATACTCAAGTCCTTCCACCGAGCTGACATGTCCTTCTCCAAAATCAAAAAATCTCATTATTACATATTTCTCTTTTGAAAAAATCTTATTTCTCACTTTGTCCTCATCCACATCTTCTCCTAATGCTTCCCTTATCAGATAGTCATAATTATCAATTTCCGACAAAAAGGGAACTATTTTACCTGACAAGTTACTTCCGCCGCCTCTTGCACCAGCTTCCACCAGATAAAACTCCCCATTATGCGCCTTATATTCCGAATGAGTAAGTCCCATTGATAAGCCCATAGTCTCAATCAAATGCCTGTTTGTCTCACGAAGCCGATCATAATCATATCGTTCTGAAAGATAACTGTAAGACTGCATCCTTGAAATATTAGGGTTCTGCGGATACATTTCCTTTACAGATATACACAAAGGATAATGATGTCCATTAATAACCAGACCATCTATTGTAAATTCGTCTCCATCCATATACTCCTCTGCCAAAAATACTTTTCTACGATTAGACCATGATATTGTATCTTGATATTTATCCCTAAGCTCCTCTTCCGTTTCAATCGTATAAACTCCACGACTTGACTGACTATCTATCGGTTTAATAATTATTTTTCCGTATTGTCTAAGCATAGGCAATGCATCCTCTGGCGTACTACATAACTCAAAATCCGGAATCAAAATGTCATGTTCCTTACAAAACTGCCTCTGAAGGGATTTATCTGTAAACATGTCCGCCATGTTCATACCAATACCTTTTAATCCAAGCTCCTCATTCAAATACGCTACCGTAGGAACTGCGATATCACTCTGATCAGAAATAACTGCGTCAGGCATATACTTCTTGGCTATCTCCAGATTTTTTACCTTATCTAAAACATCCGCTACTTCACAAGCATCCGCATATGGAAAAGCTGGTGAATCCACATATAAATTTGAGCAAATAACATAATGTCCCATTTGCTTTGCTTTTTTAATCAGCTCGATTTGCCAATCACCACCTGCAATTACCATTATTTTTGCCATATCAGCAACCTCCTGCCTGTTTATCACATACTCATTTATCCTTCTGGAATAACCATATGCCTATCTATCCAATAGCTATAGTCTCCATCGAACTTCCCACTGTACTTATATACAATAACACGAAAAAAAGTCTCATTCAATTCAATTTCATTAATCTTTTCGTAATATGCTTCAACAAATTCATTATATTTAAAATCTGAATCCTCAATCGACAAATGCTCATCACGCCCAAAATCAACATAAAAAATCTTATCTGGAATAACTTGTCTACGTTTATAATATTCATAAAGCTCTGCGGGAGCATTTCTTCCATAACTGTAATTAAGAGAATCCCAAGTGGCTATACTACACACTTCTCCTGTATGCATCATCAGATAACCGCAAGGAACTAAGTCATGAAATTCATAATACTCCCCAGTTTCAATATACTGATTCAAATATTCCTCCAACGCCGGAAGATCCCTTGCTCTTGCTTTCGTAGTAAATATCCCTTTATATACTCCTTCTTTCACCTGTGTACGAAGATTCATTATAGTTCCATCTCTATAAACAAACGTACTCACACCTACTGCTATCTCCAAAATACAAAGTATTGCTGTTGCCGTCGCTACAAGCCTGACCATCTCAGATTTTTGTTCCATAAAGAATAACAAACATATAGCAAGTACTGGTACAACAGCTGTAAAACGCTCAATGACAGCGCCCGAATCTACGCCAATAGTCTCACCCACTGCAAATATTATTGGATAAATTCCTACATATAATAGAAGTATCTGCTTTTCATATGCCTTCAATATTAAAAGAACACAAAAAATAATTGTTCCAAGCATACCTAACATATAATTAATTTCATCTGAGAAGATACTGCTTCTCAAAAATGTAGACACACGCAGACAACTCGCAACGACAATACTTATATATATATATTCTTTTTTCAGCAACTTTTCATTATTTTCTCGTACATATCTTGTTGCCAATACATATACCAAAACCGCAATTACTATAATCCAGACTGCTGATTTTCCAAATACTTTAATTAATTCCTCAATTCTATAAAGTGGTGTTGATACAGACATATTCGTATTTGTCGCATATGCATTGAAATATCTTGATAGACCGGCTAACGTAGTACTGATTCCAACCTGAATAATAATAGGAATCAAAACTACACACACTTCAATACAACCACCAATACCATATAAAAAAATATTTTTTATTTTACTTTTAGCATCCCAACTTCTAATCAGCAAAAGTATTCCAAAAATCATAATTGCCAATCCGTATCCCGGTTGTGCCAAAAAAGCTACTCCGCTAATAAATCCAGAAGCCAAAATCTCATAAGGACCATATCTACTATGATTCTCCAAAGTATCAAATAATAAAAAAGCTACCAAAAGCATCAGTATACATGGTACTGTATTATATGAAAAATTAAAAAAAACAACCCCGGCTTTATATGGAATAAGCACTCCGACAAAAAGCAACGCATGACAACGTTTTACGGTTTTACGTAAAATTTTATATATCAACAATAAAATCACATACCATATAAAAAGAAAACATAATCTCGAGTATAAAAACACTCCCGCCAATTCTGGCTGAACCACTTTATATATTGCAATAAACGGTATTAATAAAAAACATGATCCACTTCCAAAAGAATAATCACAATATGCATAAGGAAAATTACCTTCTAACATTGCTTTCGCATCTGCCACATAATACGCTTCATCCGTAATTTCCGTGCCAAAAAAGCAACGTATAATCATCAATAATCCAACACTTAAACATCCCAATAAAATCACAAAATCATAGATTGACCAACCAGTATTTATCTCTATTTTATTATTTATCTTATGATATACTTCCACTATGCACTTGATCATCCAATATTTCCCTTATCTAACTCTTCTTCATAAAAATACCAAACAATGTATCCACTTATTCAGTCTTCTAAGAATATCTTCATATGACCTCCAGGTTCATTTTCAACCACTGAAAATCCACAATCTTTCACCAATCTTTCCAATGAGGCAGAATTATATAAAAATAAATGCTCACTCCAAAACGTGAAATCCATAAAACTTTTAGAATGATATTTTGAAATAAGTGCATCTTCTGCAATGCTTCAACTCTTCTACAATCATCTGCTTTTGACTCTGCTACCCATGAATCCACGTTTGATCCAAAATACAATTCTCCGAAAGAATATATTGATCTTTCCGCATATTAAACATTTCATCTTGCTCCCCCTTTTAATCTAACTTTTCCAAAGTTCTAAATCAATAATTCCTTCTTCTATAATTTTACATGCCAACGCATAATTCAACGGCGTGTCAATTTCTATCGACGTCTCTTCCGGCATAATATACGGCACAGAATTTTCCGAATGAAACATTTTGTGTTTCATAAAATAATCCCATTTAGCAATATACATACAGCCATTCATCGTATATTCTTTCTTTTGATCCTGCCTTCTGATACTCGAAAGATCTTTGATTGCATGATAAAACTCCGATAACCCACCCTTTTCATCCAGAGAATGTATAAAAGCCGTACTAACTTCTGTTTCTTTCATACCCAGCAACGTGTCAGCATCCTTCTCAATCATTAACTTTATTGCCTTATCAAAATCCACGTAACTGGCAAAAGGCGAGGATGGCTCCATCATACATACATAATCATATTTCTCATCACTATTTTCACTCACCCAATTCATTGTGTGCATTACAACATCAGCGCTACTTGCAGAATCAGTCGCCAGCTCCGCCGGCCTTAAAAATGGCACCTCTGCGCCATATTGTCTACTGACCTCAGCTATTTCTTCATCATCTGTTGAAACGATAATCCTACTGTCATAATGGCATTTTTGAGCTGCTATAATCTTATATGCTACCAAAGGTATTCCGCCCAATTGCTTGATATTTTTTCTCGGTACTCCCTTGGAACCTCCACGAGCAGTAATCACATATAATATTTTCATAAACACTCCTTATTTCTTCCCACTCAAATAATTTAAAAATTATAAATTTGCACAGATAATTACTCTTTTTAATTCCATTTCATATTCCAAGCATCGTTTGTCAGCAGTCTAATTAAATTTTCTAAAAACCGGCTTAATCACATTCCCAGTAATGAACTTCTCTACCTCTCCATTCAAAGAATCCTCATACACTTTAATCGCCTTCTCTGCCGCTTCTAAAGTCTGTTCAATCTCTGCTTCTGTATGTTGATAAGCAATGGCAATATAAGGCATCATAATACCTTGACGCATCATCTCATATAAGAAAACAGTTCTGTGCTCAAAGGACGGCTTTTTGTCTTGCCCGCATATCACTAAATTAGGCGAACAAGCTGCTCCTTCTGTGTAAATATAATCTTGAAGTTGATTTTTTTTCGCAATCTCTGCCAGTCCTGCTGTTATCATCCTTCCCATATCCCAGATATGATCTGTTACATTTAAATCCTTATATACTTTAATTGTTTCAACCAGTGCCCCCAAGCTGCTCATTTCAGCACCATGTGTTGTAGAAACCAAAAAGACCCTTTCTTTTCCCGATGTTGTTCCTCCCATATCCATAATCTCCCGTTTACCGCCTAATGCAGCAACAGAAAAACCATTCGCCATACCTTTTCCAAAAGTAACTAAATCCGGTTCCACACCATAATATTTGCATGCCCCTTGCAAATCCCAACGGAATCCTGTTATCATTTCGTCTAATATATAGACCACTCCATATTCTGTGCAGAGTTTACGCACCTCTTGCAAAAAATTGTCTCTTGGCTCTTCCGTATCACATGGCTCCATAATCAATGCCGCTATTTCACCCTTATACTGTTCAAATAAATTCTTGACGGAATCAATATCATTAAAACTAAATTGCAGAGTCAAATCCTGAATTTCCTGAGGAATCCCCGCCGTAATCACCGTACTTCCAATAAACCAATCATCATAGGAAAAAAACGCATGCTCCTTACAACGTGCTACATATTTTCTCCCTGTATAGGCCCTTGCAAGTTTAACTGCCGCTGTTGTGACTGTTGAACCATTCTTGGCAAATTTAACCATATCAACCCATGGAAATAATTCACACATAGCTTCTGCCGCCTCCACTTCAATCTTCGAGGCCTTTGTCGCTGTGTTTCCATTCCGAATCTGTTCAATCGCTGCATTGGAAATTCGCTCATAATCATATCCAATCGTTACTGACCTACATGCCATCCCATAGTCCAGATACTTATTCCCATCAACATCCCACGCAAATACACCTTTGCTTCGTTCAATAACCCTGGGGGCATTTTCCGGAAACACCTCATCCGTTCTACTATAGGTATGTGCTCCCGCTGGGATTAATAAATGTGCTTTTTTACCATACTCCTCATCTAAATTCGTCATTCTGTTCCTTCCTTTCTCTCCGCTCAGCTACAAGATAAAGCAAATAAATCACCTGAACCTTTTTATTGTCCTTCTTGCAGAACCTCTATATACTATAGAATTATTGGAATGTCAATAAACAATCCTTCTTTCCATGTATAATCAATCTCATTCATTAATCAAACATTCTACATCATTCTTCTATTTTGTATTTTATCTCACAATTCAATTCTGCTTCTCAATTTCATCGATTATTTTTAAAGTTGCCACATCCTCTGCAAATCCATAAATTGATTTTTCTCCCTTCATTACTTTAAAAAACGCCCTTATTTCCTCAGCATATGCTGTCTCATTAATCCAGTCTGAATATCCATCCATATGTACATATTCGCCTGTTACAACTCGCTTTAATTCTCCAGTCACAATATCTTTATCATATAAAGTGTCTGGTGTTCCATTCCACTTCATATAAAAATCTTCATTTAAAACTTCCAATTGCCTAACTGACTGCCTGCTCACTACATCTACCAACAAATTACCATTATTTCCATTTTCATGCACAAGCTGAACCAAATATGTATCTGGAAAATCCAATCCGAGTTCCATTATTCTTTTCTTAATCACGTTGACACCGATTATTTTACCAAAAGCCTCCTGTAACCACGGCAATTCAATGGCAAAATATTCCCTACAACCATTCGTTGCTTTATTACTTACAAAAAAATCACTTAGTTTATCCCATGGATGCCAGTCCGGCAAATATTGTCCCACATGATATTGGTAAACACAGGGCTTCCCATTATCTCTTACTTTTTTTATAATATACTGCATTTCAGAACGATATATAGGGGTAGATGATAAAAATAATACTTTGTTTTTAATTTTTGCCAACTTCATATTTTCCTCATAGAAATCATCTACCAGATTAATTTCTGAAAAAATGTGGCAATCCCTTTCCAAACATTCCTGTATGATTTTTCCATGTGATAACGGTGCTGTACATATAAATGCACAATCAATCTTCTCATCTACATCAAATAAAGAAGATTGACATACTATATGGTACTCTTCACTCACGTTCTTTACCCGTTCAATGTTGCTATCAATACCTATTATGACAAATTCAGGATTAATTTCTTTCAATAAACGAATTCTTCTTTTTCCCATGGATCCTAAACCTATTACGCAAATATTCATACCATGACCTCTTGTACAATGTCTATAGAATCAAAAACACCATAACTTCCTTTCTTTTTAATATTGTGATTCAATACAACTCAGATACTATTGACTTTTAAATAGTACCTACGCGTAGTAGAGGATATCGCCAAACATTATTTTGACGCAAATATAAAATACCATGGCATCAACATCGCAGCAGATATCTGAAGCCGTTTCCCATTCTCCAGTTTTACTGTGTATGTTCCCCAATCAAAGCTATTTTGTTTTGGAATATCAATATCAATCTCAAATGGCTCATAATGAAATATTTTATATCCTCTATTATATAAATATTCTTTGATTTTGGGAATGGAATAAATATTATAAAAAGCCTCCGTACACTGTTTATTATTTTTTTCATCTACTCTTTCGTAATTATAAGAACGTATTATATATTCAATATCGCCCTCATAAAAAAGTGAAGATAATGCAATCCATTTCGGTTGCAAACAACATATTTCCTGTAATGGCCGTTCCCATTCACTCAGCCAAGAAATGGCTTGCAAAGAAATAATACCATCAAACTCACCCGTCAACCCTCTGTCCAGATGAAACCAATCTCCTTTGACTAATTTTACGTTATCTATTTCTCTGGCATTTTCTCGAAAAATATTAAAAAGAGAATCTTCTATATCCATTCCAACCCAATAGGAATCTTTATATTTTTGTGCATAATAAAATTCATTGCCCCCCACAGGCAATATCCAATATTTTTTTATTGTTTAATTCCGTATATTTGTTGAGAAATGTATCAAATGCAACTGTACTGCGATATGGTTCCAAAAACTGTTTTTCGTGATAATTATTATTCATTTCATTCCCCTTCCTACTACAATTTTATCCCAACCCAATATCAATCATTTCATATTATATAAAGACTATTTTCAACTCTTCGTCTCAAAAGAATTAAGCATATAATACAATCTTTCTCTCCTGTCTTTTTTTACTTGAAATGATTTCCTAAACTGTTCAACATCATCAATTAACTCATATTCCAAAATCGCTTCCTGCATATTCGCCTTGATTTGAACCACGCCGTCCGGATCAATAACGCAGCTATCTCCCGAATAAACTACCCCCCCTATTTTCCCTACACAATTAACGCCAATCATGTATACTTGATTTTCAATTGCTCTTGCCTCAAGCAAACAATTCCAATGTTCCCTACGACTTTGTGGCCAATTTGCTGGCAACAAAATCACATGCGCCGTCTTAGATGCTACTTGAAATATTTCTGGAAAACGTAAATCATAACATATACAGACCGAGAACACAATACCATTCAATTCAAAGAAAACTATTTTCTCTCCACCTTGAAAACTTTGATCTTCCCCAGAAAACGAAAACGGATGTATTTTAGCATAATCTGAAATTACATGTCCTTCTCTATCAATGACTGTATAATGATTTTCAGACTTTTCCCCACAGTCCTTGACCCAGCCAAATCCAATTGCAATCTGATATGTCTTTGCGAAATCTGATATCTTATTTATCGTCTGTGAATCAATCTCCTTCGTTTTATCCGTGTTCATAGAGAAACCAGTAAAACTCATTTCCGGTAATACTATTAACTCAATTCCCTTATTATTTATTTTTTTTAATGCATCCTCCAACAGCAAATAATTTTTTTCTTTATCTTCCCAGACAATATTCATCTGATATATTGCTATTCTCATATTTCTACCTCAACCATAATAAAATAAATCAGTTATCACAAGTCATATTCTTGCTGTTTTAATTTATCATACACATCATCCCGACTTTTCTCTACAGTACCATACTTAACTACTTTATCCTTCAAGTTCTTCGTTATAACTGTACCTGCTCCAACGATAACATCACTGCCAACTTTTATATTCTGGATTACTGTCGCATTTGCACCGACTAAAGTTCTGGATCCTATTGATACACCACCACAAAGAATAGTCCCAACCGCAACATGAGAATATTCACCCAAATAACAATCATGCTCAATAATAGCTCCTGTATTAATGATACACATTCTCTTTATTACTGCATTTGCATTTATCACAGCTCTTTTACCAATAAAAATTCCCTCCTCCAATACCACATCATCTGCAACCATTGCCGTATTATCTATAATATTAGGGATATTAAAACCAATCTCTTTTAAACAATTATACAATCTATCTTGAATAGAATTATCTCCCATATATCCTATGGCAACAAATGCATTTCTTACCCCTTTCAAATAATAATCTTTCAAAGCATCATCTGTACCAATCACGCGATAGTCTTTATAAAAATTATCCTGTTTTTCCGCAACATCAAGAAATCCTAATACACGATATTGTCCCATCTGTTCAATGCTGTCAACTACACTATGGGCATGTCCACCACTTCCCAATAAAATAATATTCTCCATGTTCTCCGCTATAACTTCCTCCTTAAACATGCTCTAACAACTCTACAATTTTTTCAATATCCTTATCCCGAATATCATAGGTCGTTGGAAGATTAATCCCCATTCTTGAAATTCTTTTGCTATTTGTACAATCTTTTGCATATTTTTTATAAATATTCATTTCGCCTAATGGAATAAAAAATCTTCTTGCATCTATTCCATTTTCTTTTAATTTGTCCAGTATTCTATCTCGTTTATCCTCCTCCACAAGTATTGAGACAAGCCATGGAATCTTATATCTACCCGGAAGATTATTTTTCTGCATAACGATATTTCCGTTCCTCGACAATGCTTCTCTGTATTTTTCTTCAAGCTTAAATCTCCATTCCAAAATATCTTCTATTCTCTCTACTTGAGCAACACCAATTGCGGCCTGCAAATTTGTCATTCTATAATTAAATCCCACTACCTCATGATAATATTTTCTGCTTTTGCTCATACCATGATCCCGTAATATACGCATCCTCTCATTCAGTTGCTCATTGTTTGTGATACACATTCCACCCTCTCCCGTAGTAATCACTTTATTTCCAAAAAAAGAAAAACAGGAAATAATGCCAAAAGAACCTACTTTTTGACCATTCCATGCAGCTCCATGGGCTTCTGCGCAGTCTTCTATTATATACAAATTATATTTTTTCGCTATATCGCATATTTTATCCATATTACAAGGTTGCCCATATATATGTACTGGAATAACCGCCTTTGTTTTCGGTGTAATTGCCTTCTCTATTTCATCTGGATCTATACACCAACTGTCTTCCTCTATATCAACAATTACCGGCGTTGCCCCCGTATATATAACAGCATTAATAGTCGCAGCAAACGTAATATCCGGCACAATCACTTCATCACCTTCACCAATTTCCAATGCGGTAAGTGCCAAATGTAGGGCTGTCGTTCCATTTGATACTGCAACACCAAATTTAGTCCCACAATAACTTGAAAAACTTTCTTCAAATTGCGTAATATATTTACCCGTACTAGATATCCACGTGGACAAAAATGCATCTATAAGATATTTATATTCATTTCCAATCAAGTGTGGCTGTGCCAATGCGATATGCTTATTTTTATTAAATTCCGCATAATTAACCAATTTCATAAAATCATCCACTATCGGAATCACTTTTACACCACTATCAAATTTTTTGGCAATATCTTTAGCATCATCATTGACTGTTGCATATACAAATTTCTTACGCATATGCTCTTCTACTATATCATTCATTCCACATCCACTAATTAATAGCCTTCTGATATCTCCATCCGTCATAACTCCAACAAGCCTAAATGAATCATCTGACAAAAAAACAATCCCTTTAGAATTATTCTCAATACAAACCATAGCTTCTTTTATTGTTGCCTTATAACTGCACACCATTTGATTCAATTCCATAGTCATCCTTCTTTCATGATTATTGCATCTGTATCAGTTTCATACTCTGTAAGATTTCATCTATACTTCCAACCGTTTCCAATGTAACATTCATACGAGGAATATATAATTTACGAAACTCTTTCAAAATTTCACTTTCTGCCCTTAAAGGCTTATGCTCGTCAAAAAGACCATTATTTTCACTCAAATGCATCCATCCGATATATTTTCCTAACTTCTCACATTCCTCTTGAAAATTTACGCCCAATGTTCTTGATGAAACATGAAGATGTCCTAAATCTAACAAAAGATTAAAATCCAGCTGTTTTCTCATCTCTATAATTGAATTGTAATCGGTCATCATCATATAATTATGCCGCCCAAACTCCTCATAATTTTCAGAACTCAAAACATTATTTTCAAGGAAAAAATCTATCCCATTAATTGTACATTGTTTTGAAATATATTCATATGCACTGCAAAATCTATCATACGCACTGGCCTTGTCATAAACAATTTTGTTATTCAGTTTTTTACCAATTTCATCAGTTTCAACTTCAATCATAAAGCCTGCATGAACGGATAACGTTCTGCTACCAATGCTCTTCAACATTCTAATACATTGTTCATAGTGCTCTATAGACCGTTGGTAAATTTTATCATTACAAGAAGCAAGATTTACAACAAACGGCTCCTTCGGCGGCGGAAAATAAGCATGACAGGCATAAGTAAGTCCATATCTTTTTCTTAATACTTTCAGGTCATCTTCAATCCCCGTATAATAGTCTGTGCCACCCGACAATTCTATGTTTTTTATGTTCCGCTCAGCAAATAAAGTAATCACTTCCGCTATATTGCTTCTCTTGACACATGCTGATGATATATATATCATGCCACTCCTTCTGCTGATTCCATGTCCTAGCATTAAATATTAATAATCTCATCTATCTCATAATCCCTTGTTGCTTCTTTCCCTGCAATATCATCAAAATACACGGCAGAAATCCCTTCTCCATTAGTCCTTTTTGCCACAATATTTTCTGTGGTAAATTTTTCACCCCGGCAAATTTTCTGACTTGCCACAATACACTTTTGTAACGATTTCCTGGTCATCTGTTCAGAACAGGACGGCATCTTCACTCCATCACCCAAATATTTCTCAACCCGCCTAATGTCCAGAACAAGTTGCTTTAATTCCTCTGGCTCTACAGATGCTTTATGATCCGGCCCTTCCATTGTTTTATCAAGAGTAAAGTGCTTTTCCACCACCTTGGCCCCGACAGCAACCGCATATGGAGATGCCCCAACGCCTTGTGAATGATCGGAATATCCAACCAAAATATCAAAAGAATCCTTGAAAGTGTGGATTACATTTATATTTGCTTCTGTATCTTGAATAGGATAATTTGCCGTACACTGTAACAGAATAATATCTTTATTGACAGGATATAATGCCTCTAAAGCACGCTGTACTTCCTCCTGATAACACATACCAGCAGAAAGAATAATCGGTTTTCCTTTCTCTGCCACCTGCCTTAGAAACTGTATATTTGTCAGATCTGTAGCCGCTACTTTAAAAGCTGATACCCCCATCTCATCAAGTTCGTCAAGACTTGCTTTTTCAAAGGGCGTCGAGAGGAATATTATATTTTTCCTTTTACAGTACTGCATCAATTCCCATGTCTTTTCCCGCGTAATTTCCAAATGAGTAAGCATGTCATACTGCGTTTCACTGCTACCTGTGGTAATCTCCTGATACGGCGCCTTCCCCACCTTTTTTAAAATCAACTTATCCGTCTTAAACGCCTGAAACTTGACCGCATTTACACCTGCTTCGATGGCAACATCTATCATTTCTTTCGCAATATCCATATTCCCATTATGATTCACGCCCGCCTCCGCAATAATAAACGTCGGCGAATTATCAGAAATTATCCAATTACCAATTTTAATCTCTTTGTTAAACTTCATAATAATATTTCATTTCTCCCATTCATCTTAATCTTATATTTTACAATTATATACTCATGACTGTATATTGACCTTTAATAAATCTTTCACAAAATGCTTTGATGCTGTCAATATCCTCAAAATAAAGATTCTTTTTTTTGAGCTGTTCATAAATATATTCGGAATACAGAACATAAATTTTCACATCATACAATTCAATATTTATCAAAATACTATTTGGAAACATGAAATAACAATCATTTTTATTTAAATAAGGCAAAATCACTTCTGCCGGAATATCTCGCGGAATCACTTCAACCTTGACATTTTCAGGAAAAGAATATTTATCCACATTTTCTCGGGGATGACATTTCAATAAAACTTTAGTATGCCTTTTACAAATTTCTTTCGTAAACTCATCAACATAGTCCTTCCAATCCTCACAATCAAGCTCAACAGGATCTGTAAATGCTATTGCCACTTTCTCATCTATTTTTAAATTCGCCAACTGGGGATACATTCTATCAAGCAACTCTATAAATCTTTTTTGCATGACTTCATCCATTGAGAACTGTCTGATTTCTTTATAATTCCTATACAATACCTCTTTTTTGACAGAACAGTACTTAATAGTGTCCCTCGTCGATTTTAGATAGGTATATCCTTTCCCAAAATATCCCAATCTGGCCATAAGTATACTCTGGAAATTGTCAAAAGACCATAAAGGATAAATAGATTTCCAGCGTTTTCGATAAAACATGTAATCCCCAGCGCCATCCTCAAAGTAAACAACTATCTTTTCTTTCCCTAATGATGCCAGCATACCACTTATAAAACCCATTTCTGTGTTTGCCGCCAATATCTCATAACGATTTATATTTTCTACATACTTGTCTAACGTATTCTTGCAATAGCTTTTTCGCCTACCTGTAATACTAGATAGTACCATAGGAACAAAAAGAGTTAGTTTTTTTGTAATAGATAAATTCTTATACTCCGATTCTCCTCTATATATCTTTTTAAATATACCTGTTTGCTCACAATATAAACTCATTTCTTCTTTGCCATCTTCTTTAGGTAGACAAAGCGCATCCCATTCTGCCTCATAATCCCCCATGCAATAAAATTGTAAAAATTGCATTAACGCATGTGGATCATATATAATTACCAACCCTTTTGCCTTCATTACAAATCTCCCTAGTTCTCATATACATTCACATTAAAATACCATTCACAGGAATCCGGTATTTGTTTGACAAATCTAAAACCTGCATTTACAATAGCATCCGTCCTTAGTTTATCACTAGGGTTTAAAAAATATATTACACATTTACTGTCCTTATGAGACTCATATATTTTTTTTGCAACTGGCTCTAAAATAGTCTCATCAAAAGGGTTATTAAGAAAAAAGACATTAAAATCCGCATATCTTTGAAAGTTTTTCGCGTCTCCATTATAGACATGCTCTGTAGAAAAGCCTTTCTTTTTTAGGTTATTTATACATACATGATAGAGATTAGGTGCATATTCTACTCCTCCTGCTATATGAAATCCTCTTTTAGCTGCCATCATAACAGCATAGCCTTTTCCGCAACCCACATCAATAAAGTTTTTCTTTTCAACATCTGACACATCAGCAAATATTCTTTTTAATACCTTCTTTGGTACTTTTGTATATACAGAATGGTGATAATCACTGTCATTCTTTGTATAATAAACCATAGAATAATCCACACCTGTCAATTTCTCGCCAATACAAGACATAGCCATACCAGTATATCTCCAAAAAGACACCCACTTTTGTTTTGAAAAAACAGGTGGTTCAATAAAGCGATGTAAATAATTAACAATTAATTTAATATCCGACTTATTCATCTTTAACTAATATCCTCCATTATCGTTTAATTATCATTTCATAAAATTCTATTTACCTTCCAAAAGTATTACTCCACAATAAAGCTTTTAATTCCTCCTTTTTTACATAAACATACATCAATTCAAATATCAAAACTACCATAAAAATAATATATCTTATCAATGTTAAGTTTCTGACAAAATAAAATATTATTCCCATCAATACTACACCTATGCCAAAAATACAAAAATATTGAAATTTAAAATAATACTGCTTTCTAATTATCAAGTATAGTCCACTGATTATAAAAATAAATAAATATGACACTACTGTTGTATATGCAGCTACAATCCCACCATAACAAGGTATTAAAATATAATTAAGTAGCACATTAATAATCGCCGCCAACGACACAATCCATGACACAACACCAGTTTTTTTATTATACTGAGCCGTCGATAAATACAGGCTATACATCAACATTAAATAAGAACCAATAATAAATGGAGGCACATATTCAAAATGCCAATAGCTATTTGGAGACAATATTTTAATTACCTCTGGCGCCACCATATACAACCCTGTGGCAAAAACAAACATTATGAATATATACCATTTCTGAACCAATGGTATATTCCCATACGCCTTTTTCTCCAACGTATTATAATACCATACCTGCCATACGCCTCCTGTTGCCTGCTGAACCGCATACAGAATATACCCAATATTATATATTAACGAATACACTGCCGTTATCTCAGAGCCAATCATCTCCGTAATCATCATTTTATCACATTGCTGCATAATCATCATTGCAAGTGAACTAACAATGGCTGGGAGTGATATCCTCAGTGCGTATTTCCAGTATTCTATATTACATCTTGGCCAAGACATCCTACATATAGTAATCATACCAAAAATCCCGCAAACTGCGACTCCGGTGGCACTTCCCACTGCCCTGCTGATATAATTATTACACAGTATAACGGCAATGATGCCTAACAATGCCTGCAAAATATTTGGTGCACATAGACCTATTCCTTTTTTGATAAACTGATTTTCCATATTCATGGATTGAAGATAATAATTTACTGCAAAGAAACCATAAGAATGAACCAAAGCCATTGCAACGGCAATCAGCGGCATAGACCCACCAATAACTATTTTAAATCCTATTACTAAACATGATAAAATACTTCCCCATATAACAGACAAAAGCAAAAGAGATGACCTAAAAATATGAATTTCTTCTTTTTTATAATCTATATATGCATTTGCCAATCCATCATACAAATTCAATCCTATAATTGGTACTAATACTGGTACCAGAGAATAATAATTACTATACAACCCATAATCACTCTTGGTCATATATCTAGTAAAAAATGTGTTGACAAGAAGGGTGGTTCCTTGACCAATTCCATTAGCTATTATATATACAAACGATGCATTAACAAATGAATTTGAAATTTGAAATTTTTTCAGTCTACCGATTACATTTTTCATCTCATTATTTCAGTATCAATTTCCTTAATTTTATTCATCTTGTCAAAATATACTAATATAGTATACCTCACCTCTACATACTTTTGCAAATGGAACTTTACCAGTTTATCTACATCTCCATCAATATATTAACGATTGTTGATACATAATATCCTCCTCAACGTCGCCTTCACCCTTTCCTTCTTCTCCGCCGCAGGCACCGACCTGCTAAACAGAAAACCCATACTCTCAGCAACATATTTACATTTCTGGACCGGTGAAAAAGTTAAAATGGAAAGAGCAATAACGGAAATTTTCATTTCAGCCTTCACCTTGAAAGACACATCCCGTTCCCCCATAAGACATTTTACAATCTCCAGATTGTATTTATCTATAAATCCTTTCCACATCTCCCAGTCTATCTGTTTGGGAATCACCTTTTTATTCCTGTAAACATACAAAATCCAGTTTCTGTCCATCCACAAACGTCTGAAATAAAAATCATCATATCTGCATCTGGCAATATTAAAAGATATAACCGATCTGATTGCATGCTCCGCCTTATTACCTTTATGCCATATACTGTCGGAGAGTATACGGTATGTGAAATCATATTCCGGCATAACATATAGTTTCCCATAATGCAGAATAAAATATAAGATTGCCTGATCCGCCCCCAGCAATTCCGGTTTCTTAAAATCAATATGCTTTAATACCGACCGCCTGAAAACACAGGTTGCAATATGAAAATAGAACTTCTCTTTTGAGAAGAAAATATCTTTTATCGTTAATTTCCTGAATACCAGAGAAGCCGGAATCTCCTGCGGTTCTTCCCCTTTCTGACTTGTAAATATAGCAGCAGATGTACAGCCAATACAATCTTTATTTTCCTTTAATTCCAGAAAGTCAATCTTTCTCCTAAATCCATCCCGGCTGCTGTAATAATCATCTCCATCGAGAATCGATATATATTCTCCCCTCGATTTCTTCAGCAGAAAACAAATCAATCTTACATGCCGCCAGTTAGAAAATTCCTTTATAGAATCGTCCCTTGACATTCTGTACAGTTTAACCTTATCATTGGTACCGTATTTCTCCTGTAATAATTCCCAGGAACCATCCGTAGATCCATCATCACCTACCAATATCTCATAAGAATAGTCCATCTCCTGTTTCAGAATGGAATCTACTGCATCCTCAATATAATCCTTTTGATTATAATTTGTAATTGTAACGGTTAACTTAACCCTCGTATTTTCCATGTTTCCCTTTCCTTCCGGTGCGCAGGCCTATGAGATGGAACTTCCAAATACTTCTTCCTTTGTCCTCTCAACCAGCTTCCCGTGCTCCACTTCATAAATACAGTCACATCGTCTGATCGTGGTCAGTCTATGAGCCACAACAATCAGTGTTTTCTCGCCCTGCAAAGCATCTATCGCCTCCATCAGGGCGTTCTCCGTCTCATTATCCAACGCAGCAGTCGCCTCATCCAATACCAGAATTTCAGGATTCATATACAGTGCCCTTGCAATGGCGACTCTCTGTCTCTGTCCGCCCGAAAACCTGATACCCATTTCGCCCACTCTGGTATCCAGTCCTTTGGGCTGTTGTCTGATGAAGTCTGCCAGCTGTGCCATTTCCAGGGCACGCCATACCATATCATCGTCTATTTGTTCTGTTGCAATTCCAAAAGCAATATTTGCCCGGATATCCTCATCCACCAGATACACACTCTGGGGCACGTACCCTATATTTTTATTCCACTGGATACCCAGAGTGGTAATATCTCTTCCATCAAGCAATATCCGCCCTTTTTCAGGTTCCAGCAATCCTAACAATACATCTACAAAGGTTGTCTTGCCGGCTCCGGAAGTGCCTATAATGCCGATGGAGCTTTTCGCCTTAATCTTAAGGAACACATCCTTTAATACATACTCTTCCACATTGGGATATCTATAGTATATGTGATCAATAGTCAGTTCATCGCGCAGCCGTATATCTTCCTCCGCCACTATCTCTTCACGCTGCATATTCTTTGCCATTGCTTCTTCCAACTCATTGACTTTCCTGATTGTCTCATAAGAAGCATTGAAGGATGGAATACTGCTCTGCATAGCATTAAGTGCACTGGATACCGCTCCCACTGCCGGAAGGATCCTGAACGCTGCCACTGCGATTGCCGATAATCCTGCCACCGTATCAACCGATGTACCGTTTATGGCTACCTGTATGGTAACTGCTGCAATCAGTCCGATAATGCAGGCCATCTCAATGATATATGCCGGCACAGTCATTGCCATTTCAATTTTAATACTGCATTTGTTTTGTTCCCTGATACCATCCACAAACCGTTTTTTAAAGAAATCCTGCCTTCTTGTAACAAGAATTTCCTTACTTCCCTGAATCATCTCATATCGTGCCTGATTGAGATTCCACGCCGCCTCACGTTGTAAAACGCCGTATCGGTGCATGGACTTTTTAAAAGAGAATTGAATCGCAAGCACGCATATTCCAGCCAGAATTAACAGGAAAATAGAAATAAAAGGCTCTTTCAGCAAAATGAAAATACCGATAATCAGAATACTTAACGCCTTTGTCATAAAGTTAAATATATTGGTTATGATGATGTTTACCGCTGAAACGTCTCCGGAAATTCCCTGTATCAGTTTACCGCTGTTATTATTTACAAAGAAAATATATCCCTGGGCCATATAGGACTCCATAACACGGACGCCCAGTTCCCTGTTTATTTTATAAGTATATTTTTTAACCAGCCATGTATAGGCAATAAAATACAGATTCTTGATAATATATATAATCATTACACCAACGCAGACTATAACCAGCAGAGTGCTTTTATTCTGTATATGAAATATAGCTATAAAAGGCTGTAAATACCACTTCCCATAAAGAGCATCCGTACCCATGATACCTTCTACCATCGGCATAATAGCCGAAACGCCAATCATCTCCAATATGGCTGACAGTATCGTACAGATAAAGACCAATACCCCGTACTGTTTCTGCTGTCTGGTCAGCACATAATTCAATTTATGCGCAAGATCTTTGAATTTCTCCAATTCATGCTTCACCACTATCACCTGTCCTTTTGTTTCCTCGGGCATTGTAATCCATTTTATTCACCGATTAACGTATATGCATTTAAATACTCACAGATTTTCTCTTTGGGATTGAACATCATGACATCTATAATAGAGAGATTAGGTTCAAAATGATCTCCAAACTGTTTATATTCAATGTTTTGTGTCTTTACGAAATTTAATTGTATGCCTTGTGCTTTGAAAGCTTCAAAAGAATACAGTTCCTGTCCCCCAATGGCATTATAATATTCTGTTGCATTTAGCAAGCGGCATATCGCCAATATCTTGTCCTGTCCCCGCAGCGTATTATCTTTCTTTAAATCGGACGACAGAATCAGCTTTGTCTGTATATCCAGATATTCACAGATTACACGGAAAGAATGATCTATATATTTTGCAATATTATCCTCTTCATACAGCATTATATCCTCAATCATCGGGTATACACACTCATAAAAAGGCGCTCTCCTGTAAGCCTCTTCAATACATCTTAGCTTCTTATTGATTGTAACCGCATCATGATTGACTCTGATTTCATGAATCAATAAATTCTGAGATGCCCCTAATATTGGTACATTAAAATATTTAGGTGTTCCGTTGACCAATATTCTGTTGCGATTTATCCAACCGCGTTTAATAAAATTCACATCATCATATATGACATACTGATCCACAAGGTTCATCAATTGCCAGTAACCTATATACGGAACAAAATATGGCTGCATAATACCAAGTTTCACGTTCATCCTCCATCTCAGAACAATTTATTACACTATACCCGTTTTATCGCCTGCACTTTACGATTGCCTGGCAAATCCGGTCCACATCTTCTAACGCCAGATCTGCATATAACGGTAATGTCAACACATTCTCGCTGATTTTGACTGCTACAGGCGTATTATCCGTCTTATACATACCATGAAAACACTCAAAGGTGCTTGTGAGCGGATAAAAATATTTTCTTACGCCAATATTCTCACGCGCCAGTGCTTCCTTCACTTCGTTTCGATCTGCCCCAAATCTGTCTTTATCAAAAATCACAGGAAAATACGCATAATTGGATTCTGTCTCGCCGGGTCTGCCGTTTAACTGCAACCCTTCCACATCCTGTAGGTGTTCACAATATCTCTCCACAACTCTTTTTCTCTTATTGCGTTCTTCCTCCACATGCCGCAGATTACAAAGTCCCATGGCTGCACAGAACTCATTCATCTTTGCATTGGCGCCTACGCCCTCTACCGTTTCCTCGTCACGTATTCCAAAGTTTTTTAACTGATACAAGGTTCTTCCCAAAACCGGATCACGATAACAGCATGCACCGCCTTCAATGGTATTAAACATTTTCGTCGCATGAAAGCTGAAACAGGAAGCATCTCCGAACAGTGCAATGCTTTTCCCTTTATAACGGACGCCAAATGCGTGCGCGGCATCGTAAATCACTTTCAGATGATGCTTTGAGGCAATTTTCTCAATTTCCTCCACATCACACACATTGCCATATACATGCACCGGAAGGATGGCGCAGGTCCTGTCTGTAATCAAATCTTCAATTCTGGAAACGTCTATTGTGTAATCCTTATCATTGATATCACAAAATACCGGCTGCAACCCGTTTCTGATAATTGCATGGGTTGTGGAAGCAAAGGTAAAAGGGGTAGTGATTATCTCCCCCTCTAATGCAAGTGCCTGCAACGTAAGTTCCAGTGCCATATGTCCATTGGTAAACAATTCTATTGCCTCCACCTCAAGATACTCTCTGAGTTTCTCCTGAAGCTGCTGATGCTTGATCCCCATATTAGTCAGCCAGTGGGATTCCCATAAATCGCTGATTTCTTCAATATATTCGTTCAGTTCAGGCATTGACGGTCTTGTGACAGTAATTGTATCCGGCATCTTTTGCTCTAACCTTCCATTCGTTTCTGAAAATCAACAAACATTCTCTTTGACTGCATACATATATAATCTATACGGCATACATGTGCTGAACCTGAAATATATATGATAATCCGGTCTTTGCTCCTTAACAAGCTGCGGCAGACGTATCATTGCCTTTTCATCATTTCCTACGATGACCGCCAGTTTCGGCGCACATCTCTCAAAGATATCCCTGCTTCCCTGCAATGTCTCATAGGCTCCATCAGGAAAATTAATCTTAATTAAGGTAACATCCTCTCCCTGTAGTATATGATCCAAAGCATCCACATTTATTGTAGTACCTTCTTTTCTATCCACATCAATCGCAGACCTCTGCTCTTGTTTTGCATCAAAAAAGAGGGTTGTTTTTTCCTTCCACGTTCCCTGTTTTTCCAGGACAATGTTTTGCAGTTTGTTTTCCGTTACATATTTCTCGAGCTTTGAGAAATTATCGTTTTCCGGTTCCAACGCATAGATTTTTCGATAGCTTCCACCACATTCTTCCAGAAAAAGATCCAGGGTATCTCCATCATAAGCCCCCACATCAACGTATACTTCCTGAGGGCCTACCTGAAAAATATCATTATTAAAAAAATTCTGTTCTTTTTTCACACAATCTAAAATAAATCCAATCTCGTCGTTCATCTTGCAATTCAGATAAGCAATCATGGATTCTCTCGATACATCGTCATCCAATAACCTGTAAGTATCATAATACTCATCCAAATGATCCTGTATAAATTGAGGATCTGCACTTACATAGCGGCTGTAAGCAGAATCTATAAGATAAAATACCTTATTGACACACGACTCCCTCTCCTCAATCTTCCTGCCATAATCATAATGAGAATGACCCAGGATCACATTGAATCTCCCATACATGGTTTTCAGAGTATCCAGAGAGTATACGGGAACTTCTTCAAAATATTCTTCCTGATCAATATTATCAACCCATGCAGCCGTAATCGAAACTCCGTTGCCGTCCAGATAATGTTTTACTTCGGCCCCCACATCTCCAGTTCCCCATAATATAAGCGGAAGCTCTTCTTTTTTCAGTCGTTCCGACAAGCTGAGCGGTCTTGGACCAAATTTTAACTTTTTCTCAAATTCTGCTTCCATTTATCTGAATACCTTTTCTCCCTCTGCCTTAAATGCTTGTTTTCTCCCATTTAGCGGTTCTATCTGCTTCTGGTAGTATAACATAGATTGCCAGACATGTCTATTTTTTACAGATCTGGCAAGAATCAGATCCCCTTCTTTTTTCTCCATGCAAAATATTTCTCTTTACCCATAATAAAATATAATAGATACGTCAATGGATCTTTGTTGAGCTTTGAAGACTTTTGCGCCCACTCAGGTATTGGTAAATACCATTCACTGGAAACCGGGACTTTCTTTGTGCTGTCATATTGAAACAACAGATTCTCATCCAAATCCACTTCCTCAATATGAGGGACCGCCTCAATACAGCAATTCGCTCCCGATCCATCAAATCCTTTATTTTTTACCAAAGATTTTGAAGGAAAAACAGAATATAATCCCAACAAATAATATAATAATGTCAATGTCGCATCTGTCAGTCCCTTCTTGGGATCATTCGTATCTTCTTTCAATAAACGTCCTACATAAACGCAAAACAACCATTTATTTTGGAAATATAGACCCATTATTTTAAATATGCGTTTGGAATATTTTTCATATACCTCTTCCCATTTCATATTGCGCAGATAATTCCATTTATCTTTCCATATCCCAAATCCCCACGGTTGAAAAGTATAATTTTTAAAAATCCGGGAATTATGGGGAGACTGAAGCATATTAAATCCTGAAATGGAATACACTTTGGGATCTTTTTCAAACCGCCTGAGCATTTGATTCATATAATCCAGAAAAGCTGGCGCAAAAATATTATCGTCCTCTGTAAATATCATTGCGTTATACTGTTCAAACACCTTGTCATACACAAAATGTTCATTATATGCTGCCCCTAAATTGACTTCCTGAAACCAGATATTGACTTTCTTAAACCCATGAACATCTGTCAGGTATTCTTTAATCTTGTTCCAGCCATCCACATACTTCTCGTCGGGCGGATAATCGACACTGATAAAGAGCTCTGTCTGATCTGCATGGGTACATCTGCTCAATGATTCTATACAATTCCGTAAATGATTAATCCGATTACATGTGATAATCGCTACCGGGAAATATAACTCTATATCTTTGCTTTGCATCTGCTTTTCTTTCATGACGGCCACACCTCATCATTATCCTGTTTATCTACCCAACTCAAAATCTATTTATCATACACAATATATTGTCAAAGTATAACATATATTTTTCAACGTGTCCAACTGCTGATCTGCGGTGTTATTTCCTATTTATTTATAAAAACAGCCCTCCAAAACGGAGAGCTTATTTTGAATTATAACTGTATCCCTTGTTCGGCAAAATATCTGTCAGCAATATTTTCACAGTCTCATCAATATCATATCTCTGTTCCCAAATCTCATAACTTCTGTCTTTCATTCTGCATAAATCCGCTTCATCCGATGTCAGGATACTCTCTATTGCTTTTCCCACTTCCTCCCCCATCGGATTCCCCGGCAGGAGCACTCCGTTCCCATCCATCATCTCCGGGATACCGCCCACCGCCGTAGCAATCACGGGAATCCCATAGGACATGGCTTCCATAATGGACACCGGCACACCCTCCGTGGAAGATGTGGTAATGAAGCAGTCCACCTGCTGTGTCTCATAATACGCTACTACCCGACTATGTTCCATACGTCCTTTAAAATCATAACATATATTATTTTTTTCAGTCAGTTTCTCCTTCGCATACGCCTTGATCTTCTCCAGTTCCGGCCCGTCCCCGATATGCGTCCAGTGAATCTCTCCCTGCTCCACACAGGCAAGTCCGTCTATGATCCGCTCTACCCGTTTCAGGGGAATCACATCGCAGCAGCTGAGAAGCTGCAAGGTCTGTGACCTGCGTGGCGGCATCCTCCTGCCGGCAGGCTCTATCCCCAGAGGACATACATACAGTTTTTCCTCCGATGTGCTGTCCGCCCCGACATTCTCCCTGTAATATTTTCTGGCAAAATCCCCTAAGAATATAAGTCCTTCTGTGCCTGCTTCCATCTGGTGTTTAAAGACCTGGCGGTTCCCCGGAATTCTCTCATGATACAGATCAAATCCATGAAACCTGGAGATAATTTTAACGTTCTTGTGCTTTTTCTTCTCTCTTACCATACTATAACAATAGTAAGTGTTCCAGAAAGAATAATAAATCACAGGCTCTTCTTTGGGAATACCCTGACTTTTTCTGATTTCTCTCTGATCCGCCAGAGCCTGTGCATAGAAAGACAAGGACTGATACAACCTCACCGGAATATCTTTCTTTCCCCGGCAGATTTCCCTGATTTCCTGTCTGCCGTCTTTGGATAGCAGATAGGACACCATTGCCTTGATCTTGTCTGTCATGGTGATAACCGGCGCCGGAAAATGTAAAATCCGCAGTCCCTCCAGAATTTCTTCCTGCACGTATCCGGCCTTCGCCTGTTCCTGGTCTGCATGAGATATGACAGTAATGTCATACTGCTCTTTCAAGCGTTTAAGCTCTGGTATAATAAATGCCGCCTCACCGCTGTTATAAGGAAAAACATTCATTGCCAGCACCAGCTTTTTTTTCATAAAGCCTCTCCTATCTTCTCCCGCCAATCCCTAATGCATCAAAATCCTTCGCACGAGCAAAGACAACGTCAGGGAGATCCCTGCACTTCCTGCCACCGCCAACGCACCTATAATACCTGCATCCGTAACCAGACACAAAATGCACAGAATAGCTGTCATCAAAACCAGGGTGCACAGCAGGATATTGCGGTAGGAAATATTTTTCTCCACCTCTTTCTGCTTCGCCCTCGTATCATTATAAATCTGCCATTGCCGTTCCAGGTATTCCTGATAGTAGGGACTTTCCTCGGCATATTTCCACCAG
>ERZ779621.227-NODE-227-length-32846-cov-20.747278_pt1 | contig 32846 bp, 32 predicted proteins | sample MGYA00514215_ERZ779621 | MGnify/ENA primary metagenome ERZ779621 (study PRJEB29562, sample SAMEA4376715) | mouse gut metagenome | isolation source: Cecum | study: EMG produced TPA metagenomics assembly of the A DSS colitis mouse model was used to assess the...
ATACAAACAAGGCATAATAAAAATCAAATCTCCAACCAACCTAGGGCAGACAGTACCCCCCCCCCCGATTACCATAAACGGCATCATGAGGCTTGTCACAATATCCGTATAATACCCGGGTATCTGCATATCCATAGCTCTGATCAAAAGATAGACAATCAGCATCGGCAGGAAAGCCTTCTTTAAAACAGGTATCATCTCCTGCCTCTTTTGAAAACAAAATACACCGATAAAAAACCATAAAGCATAAGGAACAAATATCCTCTCAATCAATTTCGCCGCAATACCGCCAGCATCCTTCGTTGCTGCCCAACAGGCAAGATTTAAAACTGCAAGCACTGAGAGAAACAATGCCCATTGCTTCTTTTTCATCTTTTGCAGGAAAGGATATACCATTCCCAATATGATATATAGCTGCACTTCCGTAAAAATCGTCCAAAGTGCGCCGTTGATACTCCCAGTGGGTAATGTCTCAAGACAGACAGGCGTGTTGGCTATTCCAAAAATATGTGTCAAAAGCCACAAAATCATACTCCGATCTAACAATTCCGGCACCAAAATACAAACCACCGCCAAATTTACAATGGTACAGAACCATAATTCCGGATAGATGCGCAGTACACGTTTCAGAAAGAACTCTTTTCTAGTCTTTGCCCGTTCCCAGGAAGCCGACACCAAAAAGCCGCTCATGGCAAACAATATCACCACCCCGGGAAAGAGCAGGGAAATATGCCTGACCCCGCTCATGACAGCCGCCCCGCTGTTTGCAGGTTTTTCGAAAGCATCATACAATAACCGGAATAATGAAGCATCATAACGCTGACCGCCGCCAAATAACGCAACAGATCAAACCCGTTTTTTCAAGTTCTTCCTTTGTGCCCATAGATTCCCCTCCTGTGATGACCGGGTTCAACCATTCGTCTATCTGATATGCCTGACCTTTCATAATACCCTTCTTAAAACCGGCAATCTGCGCATGACCGCTGCCAAAACATTTCCCAGCAAAAACACCACCAAAAGCCAGATACAGCACGCCGGTACTGCACTGATATACGGCGCGCTCCATTCCCATATAAAAGCCGTTGCATTGCGCAGATAATCTTCCACTAGATAAATGCCAAACACATTACTTCCGCACCATAAAATCAAACGTTGTAATACACCGTGATTACATATGCTTTTTTTACCTATATAACGAAGCAGATCATAGACAGATATTGTCAGCAGCATGGTCAGACTCTCTAATTGTGCTGCCTCCAAAATATAAAGAACCGTCGTCGCAAGCAGTGATTGGCCTATACAAATGCACAAGCCGCTTTTCTTGCTTTCGCAAAGCGTCTGGCAATCCTCCATCAGATACCCTAAGATAAAATAAGATATGGAACTATAAAAATGCAGATTGAGAACAAACCCAGTTCCCAAATATATAGTAGAAATATCATTTAGAATATTCCATCCTATTATTAAAGCAAATAGTATCCGCTCTTCCTGTTCTGTCAGATTCTGAACCATCTTTCGTAATAATGGCAGAATAAGCAAGATTCCCAAATATTCATACAGAAACCAATATGGAAGAAAAATCTCCTGTGTATAAAAACGCCGGAGAAAATCTTCCACATGGCCATTTTGATTTTCCACGATACATAGATAAAAATATCTGATTACAGAAAATATAACTAAAACACCAGCAATACGGGAGACTCGTTTGCTGTACCCCCCCCCCATACGACTCGCTTTTGGGTAGTAGAAGAGCCCCTGAAACCATCCAAAACAAGGGTACTCCGATACTGCTGATGATTCTTCCAATAAAAGACGTAATGTATACCCAGCTGCTCTCCGTATACATCCATGCATCTGCGCCTCTTCCACCTGTGTGTTGATACATAATACAGAAAACTGCTATGATACGGCATAGCTCAATATATACTATTTTCTTTTTGTTTTGTCTTGTCCTATTCTCAGACATCGTCTCTTTTGTTCAGTCCTTTTATCCGCGTATCTTGTCATAACTGCTAATTACTATACTTCGCCACATTGGTGCTGTCTACTTTTTCAAAGGGAACCCAGACATATTTTCCGTCCTCGCTGACACCTTCCAGCGAATCAACCGATTCCCCCTGTGCAAACCGGATTGCCGCTTGTACGGCTGCTCTGCCCTGACCAACGCCGGATTGACAGACAGTAAATGCCATATCTCCGTTTTTGATCGCGGCACATCCGTCTGCAGTCGCATCCACACCCAGCACCGGCAGGGTGCTCAGATCAATATTTGCCTCTTTACACGCTTCGATCACGCCAATCGCCATGGAATCATTTTCACAAAGCACGCAGTCCACCGGTGAGCCGGTTCTTAGAAAAATCTCAAACAGATGCTTCGCTAAATTCTGGTCCCAATCAGCATAATCCTCAAATACGTAATTGATTTTCTTTCCGCTGCTCTCTAAGGTCTGCTTTACTCCATTGGTTCTCCCGCTTGTCGCAGAATGAGCCCTTTCGCCCTTTAACAGTACCACATTAATCTCCTGACGGTTTGCCAGCTTGCTCAGCACATATTCCGCCTGAAACTGTCCTGCCACAAATTCATCCGAGCCTGCATAGAGATATTTCCCTTCTTTTAGCTGCTTTTCATCCGGACAGCTGTTGATAAAGACAATCGGTATGTCCCCTGCGCTCGCCTTCAGTTCCACAACCGTCTCCGCATTTATAGGACTGCAGAGAATCACATTGTATCCTTCCGCCTTGGCAGATTTCAAATAATTCACCTGGTTTTCAATGGAGCCCTCCGCATCCTTAAACTCAAACTGCACCCCTTCCGCCTCGGCGGTATCTCTTGCAGCCGCAACAAGGGTCTCACGGAAGCTGTCCATTTGGTTTAGGACAAGAAGAATTTTAACGTCCTCATTGGAAGAAGCGCCACTGCCGCTCCCGCAACCGGTAAGCATAGACATCCCGAACATCACCAAGCTTAATAGTATTCCCAGTTTTTTTCTCATACTTCAACCTCCCTATTCACCTTGAACATGTTCACTTGATTTGCCAGCTCTACCGCCGACTCTGTCAACTCTTTTGCTCCGTCCGCAACTGTCTCGCTGTTGCCGGTAATGCTGTGTGCCTGCTCTACCATCGTCGTGGATGTAGCCAGAATTTCCTCAGAACTTGCCGCCTGCTCCTCTGAAATTGCGGCCACATTGATAGCCACATTATCTACCTGCTCCACCTTTTCCATCATCTGTTGTACCAGATGATTGACTTCGTCAATATTATCGAAGATTACATCAAATGTTCTCAATGCGCCGTTCACCAACTCGCCGCTGCTCTGAATATTGTCAACGCTGTCCTCCGCCTGACTGACTGCATCTTTTACGAGCACATTAATCTCCGAAATCAAATTTTCAATATTATGTACAGAATTGGAACTGGTCTGCGCAAGCTTTCCAATCTCTGTCGCCACCACCGCAAAACCTTTTCCCGCGTCTCCTGCCCGGGCCGCTTCGATGGATGCATTTAACGACAACAGATTTGTCTCGTCCGCAATATCGCTGATCACACCCGTAATCTTCGTAATCTCCTGGGAAGCATCTCCCACTTTGTCAATGGCCTGCTGAAGCTTCATGGTAGATTCGTTGATGCTCTGCATCGCAACACCCACATTCTGCATATCCGATTTGCCCTGACGGGAAACCTCCACCGTTGTTTTTACCTTAAGGTCTACCTGTTCACCATCTTCCCTGGTATTCGCCACGACTGCCGCAAGTGTGGTAGCATTTTCTGCAATCTCATTCACCGAAAGGGAGAGCTGCTCCACCGTATTGTTCAGCTCCTGCATGGACTCGCTCTGCAGCCTGGAGGCATCATACATTTCACCGGAAACATCATTGCTGTTGTCCGCCTGCACATGCAGTTTGTCAGATACACCATGAATGGACATGATCATACTGCGCATGGACTGGATAAAACGCTCCACACCCCGGCTCATAACGCCAATCTCATCATTGCTCCTTGTTGTCACATCAACTGTGAAATCGCCATCGGTCATAGCGGTGATAATTCTCGTCAATTCCTTGACCGGCTTGATCACTACATGCACAACACGCTCGATCAAAAGCGCAAGCAGAATAAGAGACACCAGCCCAATCACAACCATAAGAATTCTGACACCGTTAATATCCGCATAAATAATTTCCGTGGGAATATAGGAAACCAGAATCCAGTCCGTTCCTTCTATTTCCGTAAATGCCGTCATCCTGTCATCCATTTCCGTCATATGATAATCATGCTGATTCAGTTTTTCGCCCACGTCTTTCATAAATGCATCACCGGCATCAGCAAGTCTCTTAGATATCAGACTGTTATCCCGATGTGCAAGAATCGTACCATCCTTGGAATTGACCAGAAATGCCTGCGCATCCTCCATCTCGATAAAGCTGTTTACAATAATACTGATGCGCTGCAAAGACAAATCCGCCGAGATGACCTTCAAGACATCAGAACCATCATCCAAAATACCGGATGCACTGACAAGCGCTTCCCCATTTTCATCTGTATAAGCATCTGTAAACGCCATATTGAGTCTTGTGATACCATCCCGATACCACACAGATTCCAATAGATTGCTCTCCGTCTTGTCCGACTCAGCCGCTTTCATCAGCTTGCCGTTTTCATCCGCCACATACAGCCCTTCCGGATAATTATCATTGAACTGATAATAGCTGTCCAATATACCCTGCAAAGCCGCTTCATCTGGATTTGTCCCCTCAATTGCCCGCTTTACAGTCTGAAAAGCAGACAGATTTTCATCCAGCCACGACTCAATCTCATTTGCCTGATTTGCAATGGATGAGCTTAACAAATTCTTAGAATATTCGGTGATGATATTCTTCGAAATCAAATAAGAAGTGGCGGCAATCACCAATACCATAACTGCAACTACCGGCAGTATCGTCCCTAACAGCTTCGCCTTAATAGGACGCATCTTTTTTTGTGCTTTTTTCCCCATTTGTCGTAATTCCTTTCGTAATCATGATGACAGATATAGGCACAGCTTCTCCCCAATACTATGTGTGCATTTTATAACTGTCACTCATGAAATTATTTATGTGTATATTATACTCTCCTATTGCAAAACACACAACGAAAAATAGTTGCTAAAAAGGACTATTATCAAGCATTATCTCAAATACTGTTCTAATATCCCAAATTGCTTTTCATCAAGGCATGTTCTCTTTGCAATTTTTACAAAGACTGATATTTGTTCCCCGAAATAATTATCCGGAACACGATTTAAGTATTCTTGCAATGCAAAAAGTTCCTGCAACAAATATTGGTTTTTCCTAGAAAACCATTTGCACAGAAAATTACATCTTTCTTCTCCATTTTCACAGTTTTTTCCTATTTTCAATTCAAAGCTATTATCCTCAATATTATCAATCTCTGTATGTTCACATGGCTTTTGGCACCGGCATTTCGACATCTGAGACATATCTACAACAACCGTTAAAACTAGCTTTTCTACAATCGACTTAGGTGTCAGACATTTCTGGCCTTTCACAGTGCTATATTCCGTTTTCAGTTCATATCCTTGTGTCAGAAGATGTGAAATCCAATGAAATGCTGACTCCTCCGACATCTGATCTAAATTATGATACAGAATAGACCGAGATATTCTGCAGTTGCTCATGTCTAACAAATCAGCAAGTCGAAGCAATATCTTATCAAATTTCATACTGATCATCTTCTTAGCGGCTGAGGATTTTGTATAATAAATATCTCTTTCATCTGCTTGGTGCGCCTCCGAAACCTCCGCAACAAACTCTCTAAGCTCTGCATCCAAAAAATCCAGATCTGTCCTTGTCCGTATTTCCGACGCGCTATCTGAGGCGTGTTTCTCCCTGATTTTCTTTTCATAATAAGCATCCAGTCTTCTATAACTCTGCGTCATCCACTTCTTTATCTGTGCAATATCTTCCGTACATGATACTTTGTCTTTCATATCTTCATTGTCCTCATGCTGTATAACAGGCCGGACTTCCTGACAAAATTCTTGTAAGTGCTCCCATGCAATACTGTCCCCTTCTTCTTTATCTGTCAAAAAGGCATCTAATGAAGGTATTTTTACCATGGATATATCATGAAGATAACAAGCCAGAAACAAAATATAAAAATCAAGTGCTGAAACTTTTAAAAAGCCAATTGCATGAATCAGTTTGACAATATTTCTGATCAAGGCAATCGCATGTTCCTGATTATGAAGCGTATAAAAGTATAAATGTTTAGAACCATTTTTCCATATCTCATAAGTATACTGGTGTGTCAGTACCAATTTATCAATTCTAATCGGGTCTGCTACAAAAGATTGGAAGATTTCAACTACTTCCATAATTGCATAATCTAAATCCGCTTTATTTCCGGTATCATTCAATAATATTTGTTGTTTCAAAAACGCATCTTCCGTAAACAATCGGTTCCTTAAAAATATTAAAATCCGAAACTCACCACAGCTTAGAGACTTCCTGCTGAATTTATTAATCACAAGGCAGTCTTCTATTTCCACGTTGAACAACTGCGAATACACTGCATTGGCCGTCATACGTAAAAACTGCGATGTATTCTCATTCACGATTTCAGCCATTCTAATCATATTCTCAGAAAGAAGCTTTTTAAGAATCTCATTTTTCCACCCGTCTTTTTGAATCTGCTCCACCCATTGTTCCGCTACCTTATAATGTTTATGAGAAAGCGCCTTTAATTTCTGCTCTGCATAACATTTTAATGCTCTATATGGATCCTGTAATTTTATAAACAGCTCTTTGCATATATCTTCATTATCATTTCCGCCTTTTATCAACTCTTCATTAACTTTGTAAAGATAAGAGCTATTCTCATTCTTTTCCCCAAAGCATAAATAATTCAGATTCGCAATGTATTCTCCAAGCGCTTTTTTCTCCTTATCATCTGCCAGCTCACAATACATGGCCACCGCAGTATCCCATATATTTTCATTATAGGTCTTCATAAAGATTTCTAATTTGTCTTCATCGGTCTCACACGCATTCGCACGGTATATAATTTCATACAATTCCCTCTTGTTATCTTTATCCCTATCTTTGTCCGACTCAAACATATGCCGCATACTAAGACGTTGTTTTCGGTATTCAAAGAAACGATAATACCGGACCCATCGATCTCGAAATTTACTAAGGCTTTGTATCTGTCTTATATACTCCCTCTCTGCATCTGCATCCTTCTCCCTCTCCGATGCATTTTGTAATCGTATGAGCCCTTGTTTCAATTTTCCTATCCTGTCGTCTAATTCCGCAATTTTCTTTTGAATTTCATCAGAGAGCATTTTCATTCTCTCTTCTAAAATCATGTCCTCTTCATCGGAATATATTTTAAACATCTCGTTTCCCGCCTCAGATGCCTCGCGACTGATACATTTCAAATAAAGCTCACTTTCATCCAATTGGTCCAATCTTGTAAACCCACTCTTGCTGACAGCCTTTTTTTCCTCCATACCATGCACATGAATCCCATATAGTCCTGCTTCTCTCATTTTCAGCGCTACCTGCGGCTGCAGATTCATCTCCGCATCTTTCAGAAGCTCTTCTTCAAGTTTTTCTATCTCAGCATTAATATCCTCAAGCTGCTCTCCAAAATCATCTTCTTTCACATCATTTGTAAAAATCACAGAGTCATCTACATAAAAATAACTTATCCCCTGAAATTTCTTCTGAAAAATCTCTGCAATGGGTATCATACAGATATTCCCGAAAAAATAAGATTGCGGAAGTCCCTGAGGGATTCCACGTACAAAGTTTTTAGGGAAATCAATAACCGGTTCTTTCCCCTTAACCCGATAATACTCTTTCTTCAATTTTTGAGAAAGCTTCGTTTTCAACTTACAAAACAGAAGCTTTCTCAAAATGTCTTTCATCAGTTCCTGATCGGAATTTTCCATATTTACAGGAAATCTCTCCACAATGAGCTTGTAAACTAACATCGGATCAATCGTTGGGAAAAAATTCTCCAAATCAAGGGATACCTCATACTTATATTCCAATGAGGCATTGTATTTTTTCAACGCCTCATTTGTATTTTGTGTATAAGCTTGATACTGCTGTTTCCATGGTTTAAACAAGACTTCCGGATTTAAGGATACCCTATTTCCATAAAAATTCCCCGGCAATAACCGGCTTACATTCGAAAGATACAATTTCCTATCTTTATCCGCTATTTCATAAATTAATAAATGAAGCATTGCCACAATTGCAATCTGACTGATAATATCTGTCGTATGGAGCGGCCTATAATCCATCCCTCCTTTTTCATTCAGCTTCTTAGGACGGAAATAAACCTCAGCCATTATAAAACTGTCATCATTCTCTACCAAATCTTTGATTTTATCCTTGACCGACAAAATTACTCCATTTATATAGCATTCATCAAATTTATCCTGCAAACGATAATATCGTTCTTTATCATCTCTACTCAAAAGTTCAAGATCAAATATGTAAGAACGTAATGAATAGACTGCATGGTAAATGTTCTGGTCCGACAATAAAAATCTTCCATATCTTCCACTAAATTTATCCGTTTTCCCTGGTGTCTTCTTCATCTTATGTTTAAAATTCCTTTACTGTTATTTGTTTCCAGAAGATGTTTTATCGTCTAGAAATTCTTTCAATTTTTGTATTTCCTGCTGTATTTCCACTGTATCAATTCCTGTTTTGCTATGATTGATATAACGTTTTGTCTCACACAGAATACTACATTCAACCAGCAGCCCTTCATCGCATACCCACTTTCTTTCACAAGAGGGATGTATCTTATAGTTTACAAATGTCTGCCCTTCTACCCTGTCACTAACACTTTCCTGCTGCCAGTAACGATCTATCACTAAGGTAACATCCGTATAACTAGATACCGCTTGAAATATCTGCATCACCAATGGATACTTCTTATGAAAGCATTCTAAAAAGTATACAAATTCATCTACATAATTAGGTAAATATGTCGCATTATAATGATAATCCGGATTTGTCTCGCAAAGAAAACATGAGAAAGTATAAATTTGTTCCTCAAGTGTTTCTTTTGTCAGCTCCCCTTTGCTCACCAGTTCTCCCAAATTCATATAGTCATTCCATTGGTCTCCTATGTCCTTCAACTCTCTGTACCTCCATACCAAATTCGCGAAAACTGCTTTTTCAAATATTTCTGTAATGTTTCTTTCCAGAGTATGTATGCTTCGTAATCTGCCTCTATATCTCCTTCATTCATCTTATCCAGCAAACAGGCCGCCATCTCTTTTCCCTCCGTTATCTTTGACCATAACGCTTCTTCCGGGTCCACAATATTCTTTCGATAATCCGGAAATGCAATCGCTTTTATTCGGTATTTACCCTGTGGCGGTCTTCTATTGATATCTTTCACCATTTTAGTCTCTGCTGCTGTAAGCGGCACCTTTTTCAACTCAACCACAAGAAATGGCGGCAAAAGTATTTCCCGTTCCGACAGGTTCTTATATTCTTCCCACGTTAATATCTCTTCAAAATCAATATAGGGAACATTTGGGGTAATCTCCGTTTCTATAAGAACAATACCGTTTTTATGGGAAAATTCCGGCTCATAATCTCGCTTAGAAGATGAGAAAAATGATTGTGTTAAACCATTCTCATAATAAGTAAGCGATGAAACGCGTTCTATCCGTTTTCCTATTACGCTATCCGTAATATCCGGCTTTTCCTCTTTCATCAGCGTAAAAATATCTGTATATATTTGTACCGTTTCGTCTATCCTTCTGATAAAATCTGAATTAAGCTTATGCCCTTCCTTCAAAATACGTTCCAGTTCATTCTCATTGCCTTCAAAAAGAAGAGCATTTAATGTCCGATACAAAGCGTCATCACCGTAAATGGAATCCCGGGAAATGCTTCCTATGCTGCCGTTGCTGCAACGTTTTCGAATGTCGCCTCCATAGAGCCGCAAAGCGTCAATTCGTCTAAACTTTTCCTTTCCCTCTGTCATTCTTTAATACGCATACCTTTCCTTTTTTTATTTTTTATTATCATAGCACATTAGGCATATTATGTAACTACTATTTTCTTCTTATTATACGGTAACATCTATCATGATATTGATGCTGTGTACACATTTTCATACAATGGCACCATGGTTTTTAGAAAAGGCAGTTAGTAAAGAAAATATAAATTTATGCTTCCCCTAAAAATAAAAATATGATATAATACCGTCGTTTGAGAAACGCATAAGAAAAACCATATTGTAATCGTAAGCAGAAACAAACTACTAAGACTGCGTCATTACATATGACAGAGTCATAAGATCATGGATAAGAGAACACACAGGATAATCAGCATATTGTTAGCAATCTCACTGTTCTTCGCGGGGATGTATATAAATACACTCCTGACAAAGGATTTATTTGCATACGACTTGACCGGAACCATGACCGCAAGCCTCTCTCCCATCCACCTGGATATCAATGACGACGCAATATGCACAACAGCATTACCTGCCATAAACAATATAGACCTACAATCGCAGACAAGATACCAGCAGCGCTATCGGGAAATCAATGAGTTCCTTTATTTGCTATGCCCGGACTTCAGTGCTATCTCACAGGGAAAATCCTATGTACATCATATAACAACATATTTATTTTACCAAACGCAAAATGAACTGGTGACGGAGTATGTTTATCAGTCAGATGGGAAAAAGCGAATCTAAAACTGTATTCATGGGAAGGAGAAATGCATAACTTAATAACAGTTTTAGAAAGAAGGGAAATATATGTTGGCACAGGTTGTTGCAGTAATCATTTTTATTGCAATGTTTGTTTTTATTGTGACCGAAATTGTGGAAAGACATGTTGTTTCGCTTGTCTGCGCACTGTTTACGGTCATTTTTGTTTTTGGTCTGGGTATGCACAGCATGACAGCGGTACTTGAGACGCTGAATATCAAGAGCATCTTTACGACAGAATTCTGGTATCTGTCAGGTGAAACTTCGGGAAGCAGTACCGGCATCAACTGGGAAACGATACTGTTCATCTTTGGCATGATGGTTATGGTAGAAGGGATGGCGCGTGTCGGCTTTTTCAGGTGGCTTTGTATGCGTATCGCTAAACTTGTACATTATCAGGTGATACCGCTGTTTATCACATTTATGATTTTATCAACTATACTGGCAATGTTTATTGACAGTATTACCGTTATTCTGTTTTTGGCAGCTGTAACGATTGAACTTTCACAGCTTTTGAAATTCAATCCCATTCCCATGATTTTGTCCGAAATTTTCTGTGCAAATCTTGGCGGTTCGGCTACCATGTGTGGAGACCCGCCCAACATTATCATCGGCACTTCGTTGGGATACTCTTTTACGGACTTTGTGACAAATACCGGTTTGATTGCCGCTGTCTGCCTGATTGCAGTACTTTTGTATTTCTATCTGCTGTTTCGCAAGGAACTCAAAGCAGACGTGTCAAAGTCCGTGGATTACAGCAGTCTGCCAAGTCCAGAGTCCACAATTACCGATAAAAAGGGGTTCACGGTGAGCTGTGTCATCTTTGCCGCCGCAATTATCCTGCTGGTAACTCATGCGCAGACCGGACTTACTGTTTCCACGATCGGATGCCTTGTGGCTGTTGCAACCTTAGCGACATCATGGAAATATGCCGGCCTGTTACTAAAAAAGGTTGACTACAAGACACTGCTGTTTTTCATCGGGCTGTTTGTTGTGATCGGCGGTCTGGAGCAGACCGGAATGCTGGAAATCATGGCTGGATTTATTGGCAAGATCAGCGGTGGGAACATCATGGTCATGATCGCGATTATCATTTGGCTTTCAGCAATTGTCAGCGCATTTGTGGATAATATACCGTTTGCAACGACGATGATACCCATTATTAAGAGTCTGTCGTCTGCATACGGTGTTGATTTATCCATACTTGCCTGGACACTGGCCATGGGAACGGATATCGGCGGCAGCGCTACTCCTATTGGTGCATCGGCAAATGTTGTTGGCATTGCAACCGCATCAAGGGAAGGCTACGTGATAAAATGGGGGCTCTACTGTAAAAAAATGATGCCGGCAACTGTAATTGTTGTTCTGATATCAATGCTTTTGATTTATTTCCGGTATTTATAATAAGGAGGTGGAACGAATGGAAAAGCAATTGATTATTTCCGTTGGAAGAGAATATGGCAGCGGCGGCCATGAAATCGCCGAGAAACTGGCAATGCATTACGGCATCCAACTGCTTGACCATAATCTTCTTGATGAGATTGCCGCGAAAAAGAATGTGAAGATGGATCATTTAAAAGATTTGGATGAGAAACATAAAAATCCGTTGTCTTCAAGGACGGTAAGAGGCTATAGCAGCTCGCCCGAGGAAAACATGCTGTATCTTCAATTTGATTACCTGCGTGATAAAGCAGATGCAGGAGAATCCTTCGTGATTGTAGGGCGCTGCAGTGAAACCATTTTGAAACAGTGTGACAGTCTGGTATCTATATTCATTCTCGCCGACCGTAATAAAAGAATCGAACGGATTATGCGATTGTATCACCTGACAGAAAGTCAGGCCATCAAAAAAATCCGCGAGAAAGATACGAACCGCAGACGATATCATAACAGCTTCTGTGTGGGAAAGTGGGGAGATTGCAAGAATTACGATCTTTCCCTAAACAGCAGTAAACTGGGAATCGACGGTTCCGTGAAATTGCTGACAGAGTATATTGACAAAAGAAGGCTGTAAATAACTCCTATTCAAATATACCGCCAAAAGGTAACCGCATTCTTCGTAAAAGAAAGCGGTTATTGAACTGGAGGATGATACCCTGCAGATTTCCACCGCAGAATAAACCCTGCTCCAATTACCGAAATAGAATTGCAAAATCCGCTATTCCGGTAATTGGAGCATTTCATAGCTATATTTAATGGTAAAACCTGTATATAATCGCACAACTTAGGCGCTTCTATCAGACCTTCAACATACCCGGTTCTGCAAATGGGCCTGCTTTCGGCATTTCTCCATGTGTATTCCCATGATAATCTTCACAAAACACAATAGGCGAGCCATCCGGATTTTCAAACTTCTGTTCCGGCTCAAATGCCATACCAAGCACTTCTGTGGTGATTATTCTGTTTTGCATTTCCGGCATGTAATCATACAGATTCGTTTTTAAGAAAAAACCTTCCTCTGTTTCTTCAACGCTTATAGTTACTTTGTTTGTTTCATCCACAAAAGCCTTTTCTTTTGACATGGGCTTAGCACCGTTAAAATAAACATTTCCTTCGGCCCATACCGGGAGCGGATTATAATATCTGTCGCTGGGTGCCGAACCCATCCCGCAATATCCCGCAAACTGTTTCTGGTACTCTTCCAAAGTCGGATATTCCTCATAAGGAATCGTGCCGGTAATCAAATTTCCGTCCGTCCATTCATTATCTTTCATTGTGTCCATCATCTGTTTTAAAGCGGGACGAATTTCCTTCTGAATAAATATGTTATTGTAAAACCTCATATCCCCATGTAGAACTGTCATAAATCCCGCTATCTCTGTGCGGTGCGGCACATGGTATGGTGTATAACGCGGAGCGGCTTTGGTAAGCGCACCATTAAAGACACCGCGCCCTACTGCCGTAAAGGAGCCGGCGATTAGATTATGCACCACAGCAACTCCCTGTGTTGCAAGTTTCAGCGCACAGTCCGAAAGCAGCACATTATGGTCGATCAGCGTTGGTCCATGAGATATCTCCACAAAAATATCTTCTCCGACTTCGTTTCCCTCTGTATGGTTATATTCTCCCGGCAGACAGTTATCAAAGAACAGATTTCCTGTGACCCTTGTCCCCTGTGCCTGCCAGTCAAGCCATAAGCCGCGGGTACAGTGATAAATCCGGTTGCGTCGTATGGTGACGTCAATCGCTGCGTGCATTTTAATTCCGCCGATTTCAGCGCCGCATAGATTCTGCTTATTATTGATATGATGAATCTTGTTATCCTCTATAACAGAAAATACGCCTCCCAGATGCCCCACAATTCCCGTCTGGCCACAGTCATGAATATCACATCTTCTGACAATATGGGAGCCTATTTTTTCCTTACTCCAGCCTTCCCGCTGCGCCTGGCAGATACACTCCCGCTCTGTCTGCGTTCCGTCCTTATATTTCCATTTAGACCACTTATTATCGTTTTCCGGCTGTAAATATTTCCCCAGAGAAATACCGGCGCATTTTGCCTCATAGATTTCACAGTCCTCTATAATCCAGCCTTTTGACCAATGAGGCCCAATCATCCCCTCCTGATAAGCCGTAGGCGGAGCCCACTGTGTTGCCGCCTGCCTCACGGTAAACCCCGACAAAGTAATATAGCCCACACCTTCTTTTTCCGGGTAAAAGCAGTTCTTTCTTACGCTGATTTCCACATTTTCTTCATTGGGATTCCTGCCCTGAAAATTGGCATATAAAATCGTCTCATCTTCCTTTTCATCCTGAACCGTATACCATACATAGACAGAAAATTCCGGTTCCCATGATGTCCTGCTCTTTTCCGGATGCAGAACTTTATCAAATTCCGTAACCTCATACATAGACTTACCGTTCAGGTATACATCTCCTGTATGTGCAATCATCGAAGCCACAAACCAGTCTCCATACACCAGCGTTGTATATGGATTATCATTTCCAAACACCTTGTTGGAAATCCTGGCCTTCCATACAGTTCCTTCGCAGGCCTCCCAATTCTGCACCTGTTCTGCTCCCGTGATCACAGCCCCACGCTCCACTTCCGAGCGGTAGACAATCCGGGCATCTTCCCTGCCGCCGTTTACCGGACTTACCGCCTCCCTGTAGATTCCCGGCGCAACAATCACTTCGTCTCCGGACACCGCCTTATTCGCTGCTTCCTGAATCTTCTTGAAAGGCTTCTCCTTGCTCCCGTCTCCTCCTTGTACTGCACTTGCATTCACATAATATCTCATCTGGTACGCTCCTTCCTGTGATGAATTTTCTATGCTTTCCATTTATATCATCCACTTTTCCATCTATACATAGATCTACCGCTATAACTATCTTTGTTTCCATTCCAAAATCTTCTCTATATCTATTTCTATAAATATAGCATATATTTGTAAATTTTCCTACAAAACCAACTATATAGTGGATAGCAGTGGATAACATCAATTCAGCATTTTAAAAAATTCTCAAACAGATGTATTGTTCTGGAGCCAAGAGAGACGGCCGGATTCCCCCATTCCTTCTTTAATTATGTATCTGAAAAAATCCTTTCATAGATATGCTCTTTTTCTTCAAACCACTCCTCCCAGCCGGAAACAGATTCTATGCCGCTTTTTATACTGCCTTCTAAAATCGCCTCCATAATCTCGTTATAAATATCCGTATCATTTTCTGAGAACATAACCCCCCCCCCAGCTCTTGGACGGATCGTTGTTATCAATATATGAAATCCCATTGCAGGCAATAATCATAATACCATTCCCTGTTCTTACAACATGACCTGTAGCCTCACCCTCAGCATAAAACTTCAATGCAAGGTCATCATCGTTCACTATGTTAGGATATTTCTCCTGATACAAATCCGCCAGCTCTTGTAGTCTATCAAGCTGCTGTTGCTCACCACTCATCATAAGCCATGAGCCGTTTCCTTCCTGCCCCTTCACTTTCAAACACTCTATCCCTGTGTATGCGTGAACTTCAATGGAATAATTATCATTCAAAACCGACTTGGTAATATCATCCGTCTGAATGCTGGTACTCATGGGATAAAATACAAATGACTCATTGCTTTTCTTATCATATATGCACCAATTACCCTCAATTTTATCCGAAACATCTATCACATATCTTTCGTTTTCTACTTTTTGAACCTCACCATTTGACTGCACCAAAAGATTGACACTTCTAGCCTTGGCATTGAAGCTCTGCAGATAATGTTCTCCAATCTCACTCTTGAATTTACCGTTCATCCTCATACTGTTATACGCATCATTTACAGAGAACCTGCCGCTTGGGCACTCCTGCGGATTGGAAGTGATTGTCATTCCGGCCCGGTCGAAGAAAGCTGTTCCACTTTTCCGATGATTGCTTTTATGCACGTTTTTATAAAGATAAGAATTTGCAATCCCCACTCCGCTGATACTCATTTCCATTCCTCCTAACCTGCTCTTCCTTGTTAGAACATAGCTGACCAATACTGGAACATTCTATTGATACTTCCTGCATTATTGGCATTTAACAGATTAAGCACCACATTATTTTTACTGCCGCCTGAGGCATAATTTACAAGAAGGTTCTGCAGGCTGTCAAACGTATTTTTAACGCTGTCCTCTCTCTTCATCAGCTTATCAAAGAGCGCCTGATAATCTTCTTGTAACCATTTGTTTTCCTCATCCGTATGCGTTACCCTGCCAATCTGCTGGTACGCCTTCGTCCGCTCCTGTGCCTGCCGCACATCTGCGCTCACGCCCATCGCGTTAGGCGCGGGAATGTCCTTCATGCTTTCGCTGTACCAATCCATACTATTTCTGTGATTTGCAACTATTTTGCTATTATAGTTCTCATATTCTTTAATCAGCTCCTTAAAAGAATCCCTAACCCCCTCTGATAAATAAGTATCCGCAAAATAGTTGAGCGCATTAACAGAAGAAACTAAATCCAGCTTTGCCGCCTCATGAGACATACTGTTATCCCAACGTCCTGCGTCTAAAGGCCCTCTAATACTGTCCATACCAGAGGTAATATTTTTCAACATATTCTCCATTCTGTCTGCCTGCTCATCGTCCATGTTATGAAAGACCCCTATATCATAAAGGAATTTGCTAAACACCAGATATTGTGTCGGTTCATTTTTGCTCAAATCTCCCCTATAATCAAAAGGACTCCACGGATTTTCCGCCTCCAGCTTCGCCTTCTCCGCCGCCTGCGCCGCTTTGCGCTCCGCAACCTGTGCCATAAACTCCTGCGAGTCCGGTGAGATGTCAACGGTAAACTGTTTTGCATGAATCCCCATGTCCTCGTAAGCCTTCTCCTCCTTGATTCAATGATATTTTTAATGTTCGTTTGATTGATGTACATATCCCTCAATTCCAGCTAAAATTACTTGGTTTCCTTGTGTTGCAATACAATCACAAGAACATTCCTATATAGGGTATCCATAGCATATCTAACAATTTAGGATGTCAAAATATTGGCTTCATACCGCTCAAGGAATCTGCCTGTATTTTGTTTCTTTGATAAAATGCTTTTTTCCAGTAACTCTTCCTTCATTTCCTTTTCTTCTAACTGATCTTTCAGATACTCTTTCTTTGCCAATCGCTCCTCAAACTGCTCTCTTAGAAGCTTTCTCTTTTCATAATGTTCCTGCAGTGAAGCCTTTTTCCTTTGCCCTTTCTTTATCGGCATCTCATTCTGCGCACTATTGTCTGATGAAGATTTACTGTTCGTAACGTATGTATTAAAACTCCCACAACAATTCCCGTTTTCGTCAAAAATCAATTCATCATTCACAACTCTTGCTCCCTGTGCACTCCAAAATGCTTTCTGCATCTGTTTACTAATCGGTATATGTGCCAAATTCTTTTCCAACAGCTCCGCCTCTTTGGAATCTTTGATACATTTCTCCAAATATACCGGTGATATCGTCACCTTATAATCAGACGCAGATAAACAAGGGTACTTATCCTTCAGGTATGCCTGATACGCTGATACATTGGCGTATTTGTCCTCTGTTTTTTTCTCCGCTTTTTTATTGTCTGTCCTCTCTGCCACATTGCTGTTCCCAATCTGGTAATTGTTTAATCCCACCTGCATCATGCTTTCTCCTCTCTTCCATGTCCTTATAGGGAAGTCTGCGCACACTTCTCAAATATCCCCAGCAGTCCCTTTCCGTCCAAGGACTGCTTAAATAATCCTGCTTCCATATAATCTTTCATCATAAGCTGAACCATTTTCATCCAGTCCTGCTTCACGCTTTGAAAAGAATCCGTTCCGTTTGTCAGTTCAAAATACCCATTATGGGAAGCATTATCACGATAGTAGTTTAAGGTCTGCCAGCTTCCAAACGTGCCGCCTGTTCCAAGCCCCTTCGCATCCGCATAATTGCACAGTGCGAACATCTCAATCTCTGACGCATTTCTCGGATTTACTTCATTGATATTTATATGGTATTCTTCCCTTCCATTTGGCTTAGTCACGGTCACTTTAATGACTGGATTCTCCTCGGAATATTCTTCCGCATACATGGCGCACATCCCGTAATGTACCGTGTTGTTTTCGTTATGTAAGAATCCCATCCCCAAAATCTTACTTTTCTTGTTTTCGATTTCAGGCATCTTCATTTTCATTGTGTTTTCATAGTCCTGTTTGGACGTATTCTTGTTTTTGTAGTCATTTGTATAAACGCCTGCCGCTGTATTATTTGTTATTTCCATTTTGCATTTCATTGAAATGTCCATTTTTTCATTTTCCTTCCTTAATATTTATATTGACGCATTATCCTTTATCTGAATTTTGCCATTTCTGACACTAAATCCGACACTTAATTCGGATAAAACTCTCTTGTTCTGTGTCCGTTCATAATTCTTGATTGCCAATATATCTGATTGATAATTTGAATAAGTCAAATTCTTTCCGGGCTCATTAAGCAACTTATCCAAATTACGGGATATTCCTTCAATGATTCCGTTATCAACTTTTACATCATCAAGTGATACTTTTCCGTTTGTTGCCTTATGTAAGAATTTTTCCAGATCGACCGCCGCTTTTAAGAGATACCTTTCCTTTTCAGACATATTTTGTATATCAGTATCCAAGGTAAAATAGATATCCATAAGTTTTTCTGAAAATTCTTTAAGAGTGGTTTCAACCTTTGACTTTATCAATCCATCATCTATTCCATCTACAGTTGTCTTTCCATCTGCGCCTATCTGTATATGGAAGGAATATTCCGAAAGATCTATTCCTGTGCTCTCCAACCTCTGCGTTATTTCCTTTAATGTTGAACTTAATTCTGCAGTTGCTTTCGCAGTATCAAATTCCTGTGCCGTAGCAAAAATATTAACGAAACCATTTTCCTGTTCTGTGAGTTTCTCTCCCATTGCCATTTTTTCTAATAGTTCTTTTATGTCATTTTTATCCGGAGCCTTTTCTCCTTGCAAATATTCTTTTGCCTGCTCCATATGCAGTTTATCCAGCTGCTCTGCATAATAATCCTTATATTTTTTTCTGATCTTTTCTAATGCCTGTATCTCCTCTGTTGCATCCTGACCATCATGTAATTTTTTCCGTAATGCATAACCATACTCCGACATTTCCTCCATTTGCTTAGCAAGAATATTGTTTTTATCTGCCTGATTTGTCTGAAATGAAAGATGATAATATTCATCAGGATTGACATCAGAACCGTCCTTTGCCTGCACCTTTACCATATAGCCCTTGTTTTCCAGATTCCAGTTTGGTAAGGTTATACTTTTTCCACCATTTCCATTATCCACTCCGATCCCTACTTGATTTCCTTCACTATCATAAAGAACCAAATTGTAATCGCATCCTTCCGGAATATGATCGAGTGTTATTTGCAGCTCAAGATTATACTTGCCTAACAATAATACATTTTGAGTTCTATACCAAAATATATCGAATTTATAATAGTCCACATCTTCTACATCAGATAACCGCCCCTTTAAATATCCTTCTGGCTTGTCAATGAAGTAGGTTAAATCTAAATCTCTTCCGGTCCAATCCTTCCCTATATACTTATTACTTTTCCAGAAATAATCATTTGAAACCTTATTATTTTCCTCAATTACATTCTTTTTTTTAAAAAACTCCGCATCATGCTTAAATTCTTGTCCTAAAGGTTGATAATGCAATACCACATGATTCATTACCGCCATTCCCTTTCTCCCTCCGCCCGTCATTTACTAATAATACGAACCAGCCCTAAAAAAAGTTTCATATCACTTGCTTTCAAAATATTAGCGTCATACCGCTCAAGGAATCTGCCAGTATTTTGTTCTTTTGATAAAACACTTCCTTACGTCTAACCTTTATTTGACAGGCTATACCAACTTGAACCAATCTTATTTTTGACCCATTCACTGTCTTTCACAAAAATAATATCCTGCTTTGTATCAACCAACCTGCCGGAATGAAATAGGATACTGAGTCTCATATCCGCAACATTGTTCCAGCCCTTCTCTGAAATGTCTGAAATCATGTCACATAACCACTGTTTTACCTGCGCCTTGTGAGCGCCCGGAACCTGCTCCGACTGTGACACCGCTGCTTGGACCAGTTTCTTAATGTCTATGCCTTCCTTGGTATAATAGGTGCCGTTTCTTTCATCCAATTCCCGCAGATCCAGAGACGTATATCTATATACCTCTTGGAAAGCCTGAAATTTCAGCTTGGAATCCGCTGAAATCTGTGTACTGTTACACCCATCCTGTGTGGAACATGTGAGGATATGCTTATACAGGTTTTTTCCATTATCTCCCTGATTAAGAACCTGTTCCATAGGCAGCTTCAACGATTCATCCACACCATCTACGGAAATTTGGTAACTGTACGGGTCAACCGTGTAAGCACATGTGTCCGGCAACCGAGCGGAATCGATTCCTGCATCTGAGAGGATGTTGGAAATCTGTCTGCTCACAATCTGCCGCTGAAACAATATCCTGTCATTGTCTATCACATCCCCATAGATCGGTTTCCCACGGAAAAGAGAATCCTGATAGCTTACCCCGCATATCTTACCTTCCTTATACATCCGCATCTCATTGTTGTAACCTATGCTGCGCTCCACATCCGTAAGGTCTGTCTCATAATACTGCGAGCCTCTCCCAAAATACTTCTCATAGATATACCCCTCCGGGTCAGCATGTGTCTCTGCCTCCGCCGCCAATCTGGCATACTTGTCTGTCAACGCCCTCCGAAATGCCGCAGATGCACTGGTATAGGTAACCGCATTGACATCAATCTTACTTCCTGCGTTTTCCAATGCCTCCTGATTTCTCTTAGCTGCCGCATCCACATACTCCTGTAGATTGATCACACTGTCTATATCTGTATTCCGGGTTCTTCCTGATATAGCTTTCTGCGCAGTACGCTCCTGTACTTCATGGCTTACAGTAAACGTATCCCGGCGGTTGGTCTGTACAGTCTTATTCTGATTTACATTCTGCGGCTTTATCCCAAACATGATATCAAGCAATGTCTGATGCCGCCGAATCTGGTTTTCAAGAAAAATATTCATAAATTTCCCTACTTTCCTTACCCCTTTTCTTTTAGAAAATGTTTACGTCACAGAGCATTTCATGTCTCCAAGCATACTGTATAAAACTCTCTTTCATTTCATATTCTCTGTCAGACTTCCTTTGCTATTACATCAGCAGTTTTGTCCAGTAATCAGCCATATGCTCGACATTATAAAACTCTGCTGAACTGATACTTATACATATCGGAATACATATTGCCGGAGTAGTGTGGTGTCAGCCGCCCCTCCAGCGCACCCATATTTATCGCAAACCCGCTGTCTACAACAGAAAACGCCCCATGCTGAAACTGGAACTCCGAGGTAAAATCGGGAATCCCCACATCGCCGCTCACCCCGATATTTCCTATGATATTTCTGAGGGCATCCCGCATCTGATCGACCTTAACATTATCCTTTGTATGGTTGATCAGCTTATCCGCCTTGCCGGGCAGACCGCCAATGTTCCCATCAGGCAGCATATAAAGATTCTTCAAGGAGACATCCTGTCCAGTAACGCCTTTCAGGTAACGCTTCACCTCCTGCACGTCCGTAGCATATTGGTATGCGTTCTCAGGCAGATTCCCCACGCTGTCAGCAATCCCTATGTAATACTGGTACATCTTGTCGCTATACTTTTTTTCCACCAGTTTCTGCACCTGTTCCCGGACAGTTTCCTCCTCTATCCCGTCCACGGTCACCGTTCCATTGCTTCCAATCCGTACCTGCATCCCCTCTATGTCCTCACGGGAAATGCCCATGCCTTCCAGATCTTTTACGAAATCATCCGAAAAATCGTTTTTCAGTTCCGCCTTCTGCTGTGCCTTTTCCGCATCTTTGAGGTTGGCAAAGATCTTTACATACTCCTGCTCCGCCTCGCTCAGTTCCTTCCCTTCTGCCATGTCCTGCAGCAGTTCGTCCACGGTGCGCCCGCCCTGATACTTCTTTCCCTCCGGCAGTTCCGCAAACTGTTTTTTGTGGAGTTCTTCCAGCTCCTTCCGGTAATTCTGCTCCGTTTCCCGCAGAACTTCATTATATCGGTCAAGATAGTCCCTCCAGTTTTCGTCTTTCCGGCTATAGGCGCTGTAAAGATTTCCATACGCTTCCCTGACGGCATCCGTCTTTTCATGCTCCTTATTATCGGTAACATGAAAACGGATCCTGTAAAAATCATTCGGAGATACCTCTTCCCCGTTTCCGTTTTCTACCTTGAGGCAATATTTGTTGGTATCAATATCCCAATTCGGAACGGACAGCTTTTTCCGTCCTTCGCCGTCCCACTCCGCCTTCCCTACCTGATTGCCGTACTCGTCATACAGGGTAAGGTCGTAATCACAGCCCTCCGGCATATCCAGATAAACCTCGACGCCAAAGTAATTGCGCTGGAAGTTCGGAAATGGGATGGTGAAGTTATAGAAATCCACATCCTTTTTATCGCTGAGGCTTCCTTTCAGGCTGCTGGTCTCATCCTTGATCAGGAAGTTTAAGTCAAGAAACGCGTTGCCCTTATCCTTGTCATAAATCTCATAGGTGGTGTTCGGTCTGCGGAACGTATTGTTGCTACTGAGGGTGCAAGTGTCCTCCCGCAGTTCCACGTTCTTAAGCCTGCTCTTATGTATTACCCCGTTCGCATCGACACAAGCATTCATTTCTTTTCTTGACATAAAGAATATCGGTCTTTTACTGAAAGCCGCTCCCCATGTGGAACCTTGTTCCTTTACGTTACTGATCTCCATTGCTGACATTCCTCCATTGTTTTCAATTATTTATCACACAGCCTCCAGACACCCTATAACCTTTTCAATTTCTCCAAAAATACTGTATAAAACTCCCTTTCTTTCAAGCGCGCCTGCTGTTCCTCCATACTTCTAACTTTGCCGGGTTCTAAGGGATGGTCAAAATCATATAAAGCCTTCTGAGTTGCCCGTATTGCCGACTCTACGGAATTACCCAAAATATCATTACTATGCAACAATCCATAATAATTGGCTATAGCCTGCTGTATATACATTTGTGTTATATGTGTCCTTCCATTCTTGGTTTCACCCAGTCCGTTTACTCCCACTTCTTTTACCGTCTCCATCCAGGCATCTTTTACAGATTCCGGCGCATTCGGCCCGGCACTTTGCAACACACGTTCCTCAAAATCTGTTTCTGCCATTCTCCGGATTTGTTCCTCGTCTTTTTCCCCGCACTCGGTCACTTTATCCTGTGCTGATTTCTTCGCCACAGTTTCTATGCTATTTTTCTCATAAACAGCCGAAACCGCTTCCTTTGCTATGCTGGCCTTATCATATTGTTCGTTCGTTTCCTGCTCCATCAACTTACGTTTCAGGGCGCTTTCCTCAACAATCTGCATATATTCGGCTCTCCGCTTTCTCTTTTCCTCCTGTTCTGCTTCAAACTGCCGCTGTGCTGCTTCAGTCGGGCCGGATATTCCACCACCACTTGTTATACAGGTATGAGCAATCTCCCCATCTTCATCCAGAACAAGTATGTAAGAACGTATTCTATTGGGTCTCTTTGTCGCCTCTTTCTCTGCAATAAATGTCTCGACTCTTTCCATTACCTGTTTTGCAAGAGTCGGATCATCCTTCATTTTTTCTTCCAGTGCAGGCGGTACAACGATTGATTTTTTCCCAAGAGTGGATACTGCCCTTGACTGTACGGATGAGTCTGTCATTTTAGGTTCCGGCCCGGTTGGCTTCCAGTCTAAAATAGATCCGTCAACTTTATTATAGAAAAAATCATCATGCGGAAAATCCAGCCTTTCCCATGTACCCTGTGATATCTTATATCCATCCATTACATGATAATAGGCTCCGGGAAATCTCGTCTGCCACATATCCTTAAAACTTATTCCCGATACATCCGACTGACCTGCAGCCTTTGCCGCCGCAAGTTCCGCAAAACCCACACCTCCGTTTGTGCCTGCCGCCGCGTTCTTCCGGTACTGCCCTGAAAGATAATTCTTTCCCCATTTACCTGTTACGCCTAAATCCATCTTCACTTCTCCTCCTTTTCATTCTTCATCATCACTGACAGGATAAACACTCTGCCCTTGACCTTAAAGTCCATTGCCCCCATATACTTCTCTGCCGTGCTTTTGATGTTGGCAAGCCCTATCCCATGGTTCTGCCTGTCTGCCTTATCTGTCATAGGAAATTCCTTCTGTGGTTTCCTCACCAGCATCCCATCAAAGCTGTTTTCCACATTCAAGAAAAGCAGTTCCCTTCTTTGGAATGAAGATAATAACCCTGTCAGCATTGGACTGCCGGATTATTTTAGCTGCCTCAATGCCGTTCATATCCTCCATCTGTATATCAAGAAAGATAATGTCAAATCCAATTTCTGCCGCAAGCAGTTCTTCTCCCGTGGCAAAATCACTTATATTAAAATCAGGATTCCTCTTTTTTATGAAACCGTTAATCTGCTCCCTGATAACTTCTTCATCATCTACCACTGCTATATTCAAAATTCATCACCTCAGATTCTGTTTCTGCCATCACTTAATTTATCGGCACGTTTTTTGTTATTTTGAGATGGAGGGAACGAAAGGCATACGAAATGGAACGAAAAGCATATACGCAGAGAAAAAATTTCAATAACAGGACTAAAGTTTTTTGCTTTTCATCCGATAGTGTTCGCACATTAACGCTAATTTCTCCATGTCTATCCACACTATCTTTCCCGCTTTTCCTGTAAAAATAAATTATTTCAGCTTGCTTTCCCACCTAAAATATGTAAGCTGTGTCACACAGAATTAAAAGATAATTTTAAGGAGGACTTTAGCTTGTTACAGATATCTGAAATCGTAAAGAAAACCGAGGAAATGTTTGACCTGTTCAACGAGCATTTTTACAATAAGAAACTTACCCGCCCGGCCATCACCGTATCCCCGGACGGCGGGCGCGGCGCATATGGCTGGTGCAGTATCCATGAAATCTGGAACGCCAGCGACGAGAAGTACCGGGAGATCAACCTCTGCGCCGAGTACCTCGACCGCCCCATGACGGAGCTGGCCGCCACCCTCTTACACGAAATGGCCCACCTCTATGATCTGGAACATGACATTCAGGACGTGAGCAACAACGGCTATTACCACAACATGAAATTCAAGGCCACCGCCGAGGCCCACGGCCTGCATATTGAAAAGCATCAGAAATACGGCTGGACGGTGACAGCGCTGGCTCCGGAGGCCGAGGCATGGATCAGAGAGACCTTGGGCGAGGCCGGTATACAGGCCAGCCGCCTGCAGATAGAGGGCGGCTCCAAGGGCGGGAGCCAGAAATCCATCAACCGCAGTATCAAATATGTCTGCCCCTGCTGCGGCACCATCATCCGGGCGCCCCGCGAGGTAAATGTGATCTGCGGGGACTGCGGAGAGCCTTTCGAGCGGGCATGATCCATAACATACCAGCGGCCAGCCCCATTCCACGGCTGGCCTTTTTCGTTGCGCTCATGCAGTTAAAAAAGAAAAATTCCTTTGAAATAAGGCTTGCTTTCACGACCAAAATGCGTAAGCTGTCACTCACAAGGCAAACAGCCAGACAAAAACACAAATCAAAAGGAGGAAAAATCTATGAAAACAGGAAAGATCACAGCAAAACTGAGGGACGCGGTTCCGGTATGCCTTATGGTAGAAGGGAAAGAAATGATCCAGTACAAGAACATTGACCTGCCGGATATGCTCAAAGAGCTGGAAATGCTGGACTTCCATTTCAATGTACCCACAGACGGCAAGATCACTTTTATCATCAACTACGCACCGGGCGTACTGCCGGAGGTATTCCCGGCGGCAAGGGCAAAAATGACAAGAGCCGAAAAGGCAGCAGCCAAGGCGGCAGCGAAAGCCGCCGCTGAGAAGGAATCCACACCGGAGGAAAATGCACCGGCGGCCATACCGGAAGCCCCGCTGGAAGTAACGGCACCGGTGGAAGGAAAGGACTCTGATATAAAGACACTGACCGCACCGCCCGCCACCGCGGAAACGGCACCGGAAGCCGAGCTGGTAGGCAAGCATCCCATAGCGTGAACCAAGAGCATTCTGTTCACTTACATAGCCGTCAATAAGCAACCGGGTTTCTTTCGGTAGCTGCAGGGCATCCAGCTTATCGGAATATATATCAGACTTGCGGATGATCTCCTGATACTCCATATCACTGTTTGTGATTTCATTCATAACGCTGTTCATTCTTAGCCCCATTAACTGATCTGATATTGTATTTTTCATGGCAAATCCCTCCTTGTGGCGTTGGATGTTATACCTGTATCGCGGCGGTGGCAAGGGGAATGGGTGGATCGGGGACAATTTTGCGCCAACCGTTTCCTTCCTGCGGCTGGCGCTTTGGTCTTATTCCTTTGCGTCCCGGTTGGCTTGAAAATAATAGCCATGGCCGGTTTTCTCGTCGTCAAAGGTAAATTCGCATATCTCGTTATACATGGAGCCGTTCCAATTAAGGATGTATATCTGATAGTCGTATGCAAAGCTCCGGATCGTCTCCGCTTCACAGGGGGTATCGGTTCCGTCCATAGTCCAGTCATAGCGGTGTAGCTCGGTCTCCTCGTATTCTTCGAGTTCGTCGGAGTAGTAATATCTGGTGAAGCCGTCCGGTGTCTCGTAGCTTTCCAGCTTCCGGCGCAGGTGTTTGGTGGTGATGTACTCGGCGGAATGGCATTTCTTTTCTCCATTTACTACGATATAGCTGTAGCTTTCGGGGCGGTATGGGTTCTCAAATTCCTCACGGTCGATATCCATAGAGATGCCCTTCTTTTCGCATTGCTTCCGGGCATACCGGAGAAACTGTGCAAGGGTTACATTGTTACGTTGTATTTCGATAGAATAGTCTGCCATGGTGTGTGCCTCCTTAAAGATATGTTTTGTCTGCTGTGAGTGACAGCTTACGCACCACCGGTCAAAAAGCAAGCTGAAAATGCTTAAAAGATATCTTTATTTTCTAGATATCAGGGCAGGAAAAAGCCCCGCCGGAGCGGGGCCGGTACTGCTTTCTTATGCGGCGGTGAAGCCCTGTGCCGCGAGTGCATCCACCAATGCTTTGTTCTCTTTGCCTGTGAGGGTTCCGTCTCTGCCGATTGTGTATTCCTCTATTACAAAGGCATAAGTCGGGGCCTTCATGTATTGCGGCTTTGCGCCGAGGAAGCTGCCTACTGCCGCCGCCAGTTCCTTCCTGCGCGGGCCGGTCACGTTGTAGAGGATTTCCATGGTGCCGGGTTCACTGTTCTCGGATTCCTCTGCTGTCTGTCCGGCGGGGTCTTCTGTCTCCGGCTCTGCTTCTCCGACTGTCGGGAACTGCTTATTGAGAGATTGCCATTTTCAAATATTCAGGCAACGGCACCAAGGGACGAAGTATAATCTAAAAGCAGAAAATAATATCCGCTAAAAAGTATCTTTTATATGGAATGCGACGTAAGATACTTTTTAGCGGATATTTTCTTGTTCTCCGATTTTTCAAAGGGTGTGCATTTTCCCATGCAAGGCCGCCGCATTACCCGGAGCCTCTAAAAATCTGTGTGAATCTATTCTTGGAAATGCAGGAAAAGAAATAACAAGAAATACGAGAAAGCCCGCAAAATAAGCCTTTTTCAAGCATTACAGAAAAACAGCCCTCCGAAACCGGAAGGCTTATGTTGTATGAAAGTTTGTTACATTAGACATAAAATGTATTTGCCAAACATATGTTTGGCATTGTATACTGTAAGCAGGAAAGGAACTCTGCCATGAAACAACACACTTATCTATGCATTGACCTGAAATCTTTCTATGCCTCCGTGGAGTGTGTGGAAAGAGGCCTGGATCCCATGACCACCAATCTGGTTGTGGCCGATCCCTCACGAACGGAAAAAACCATCTGTCTGGCCATTACGCCTGCCATGAAAGCCCTGGGCATCAAAAACCGGTGCCGCATCTTTGAAATCCCAAAGCATGTGGATTACATCGTGGCACCGCCCCGGATGCAGAAATATGTGGATACTTCCGCCGATATCTATGAGATTTATTTAAAATATATTTCCCGGGAAGATATTCATGTTTATTCTATTGACGAAGCCTTTATGGACGTAACCGATTACCTGAATCTCTACCAGCTTTCCGCCAGAGAACTGGGACTTCGGATCATGCAGGATATTTATGAACAGCTCGGCGTCCGTGCCTCCTGCGGTGTGGGCTCCAACCTGTACCTTGCCAAAATCGCTCTGGATATCACTGCCAAACATGCCTCTGACTTCATCGGAGAACTCACAGAAGAAAGTTACCAAAAGACCCTGTGGAATCACAAACCTCTCACGGATTTCTGGCGGGTAGGCGCCGGTACCGCCAGAAGGCTTGAACCTTTCGGCATCCGCACCATGCAGGATATCGCAGAAGCCGATGAGAACCTCCTGTATCAGCTTTTCGGTGTGGATGCGGAACTCTTGATTGACCATGCCTGGGGACGGGAACCCGTAACCATTGCTGATATCAAGACCTATAAACCCCACAGCAGCTGTCTGACCAGCGGCCAGGTCTTAGGCTGTGACTATCCCTTTGACAAAGGTCTTCTCATTGTCAAGGAAATGACCGACTTACTGTGCCTGGATCTGGTGGAGAAAAAGCTGGTCACCCGTTCCATCACCCTCCACATAGGCTACTCCAACCGCCTAAATGTGCCCTCCGCACACGGTACCACAGCCCTTGCCATGGATACCAGCTCCGACCTGCTCATCATACCAGCGGTCACGGCACTCTATAAACAGATTGTGGATCCCAGTTATCAGATCCACCGCATCAACATCACCTGCAACCATGTGATGCCGGAAGAATACCATCAATACAGCTTCTTTGTGGATGCCGAGGAATTGGAACGGAACCGCAAAATGCAGCAGGCCGTTATCGACATCAAAAACAAATTCGGCAAGGACGCTATCCTCAAAGGCATGAACCTGGAGGAAGGCGCCACCACCCGAGAACGCAATCACCAGATCGGAGGACATAAAAGTGGCGAGTAAACCGCGAAATAAAATGCCCATAGAAGAAAGAGCCAAACAGTTCATGCCTTTTGCCGCCTTAAGCGGCCTGCCGGATGCCCTGGCCGCCAGGGAAAAAGTCCTGGTGCCCAAAATAGAACTCTCTCCGGAAATGGAGGAAGAACTGGACCGTCAGATGCACCTGCTCTCCAAAGGGAAAATGGCCACTGTGGTTTATTTCCAAAAAGGAGAATACATTAAAATAACAGGCCTGGTCGCCCGCATGGACGAGACCAGCCGCCTGTTGCAGATTGTAAATACCAAGATTCGGTTTGAGGATATTTTACAGGTGATGATAAAATGAATTGAAAATTGGATATCTTACTCATGTCTCAACGCTTCAATCGGGCTCAACTTCGCCGCCTTTCTTGCGGGATAGATGCTGTTTAACTCGCCCTCGTCATAGCGGTAGCAGTCGGGGAAATACTTCACGATAATGCCGCCCATGATATACTTGTGGTGGTTCTCGGCTTTGCGTTTCTTCTCGTTCTGCGATTGTCTGTTAAGATAATCACTACCTAAAGGTAAACAATATTCAGTTTTCATATCATTTGTCTGTTTTACTCCGACAAACTGGAAGTTTCTTCTCTATTAGCAGTTATATTTTGTTCCTGCATAAATCAGCAACAACAAATCCCAATGCAAAAGCGATAAAACTTATTCATTATATATTTTCATATATTCATTCCAGCATCTTTATTAAAAATGGGACACAAATTATGTCATTTCGATACTCCAATGTTTTATCAAATATCATTTCATATACAATTATTTCTTTCATTTATGTTTCTCCTAAAAATCAAGTTACTCATAATCAGCTTATCCCCCATATAACATGGTTCTAGCACCATGTATTTCTTGTCACTAAAGAAATATTGGACGTATTGAACTGGGCTTTATCCAACTCATATAAAAACGTATTAATTAAAATTGGATTACCATTTTTATCATTTTTATATGATTGATTATCAAGCTTACTTATACGTTGAAATCCTAATCTTTCTAAAAGCCTCCATGATGATACATTCTGCACATCACAATCTCCATAAATTACACTAATACCAACTGACTCAAATAGATAATGAACAAGTGCATTACTTGCTTCTGTTGCATAACCCTGTCCGCAATATCTAGGATTAAAATCATAATCTATACAATAATGCCCTTCATCATCTATCCAATAACCAACACTTCCTATAACTTTCTGCTTTACTTTTAATTCAGCAACAAGACGATTATCCATATCTTTCCACTCAGCAATAATGTTTCTTACCTGTTCTTCTGACATTGGATAAAAATCTTCAAATTTGCTGACTTCTTCATCGGAAAAATATTTTAAAATATCCTCAAAATCTGTCACTTTATAATTTCTCAAAAGTAATCTATTAGTTTCTATAGTTATCATCTAACCTCATTCCTTTTTCTATTCTTACTATGGGTATCTTCCATGTACTTTAATGCTTCGTATGGCTTATCCATCGTTGTTTCATATGGCTATTCCCTCATTCTTGCTATCTCCTTAATATCGTTTTCAGTCACGGTTCGCAATATTAAATCATTTGTTTTAATTTCCATTAGCCATTTATCTCACTATCTACAATAACTTTTATTTCATCAACTATTTGCTGAACACTTTTATTATCTGTATTGATAACATAATCGCCTTCATATGGTTTTAAATGTAGCCAGAAAAAAGAACATTCATTTGCATCTCCACGCTTTTTATGACGTTCACGCAAAGTTTCCTCCGAACAGGTCAGGGTAATACCAATAACAGAATAATCTTTTGCCGTTATATCTTTTAGTATCGCTTCACGAATTGTTTTATCCACAACAACCACCGACGAAAAAAAGACATAATCAAAACTAGAGTTTAAATATGTAGATAATGCGAATGACATTGTTTTATCACCATTTCTCAACCTCGGATCATCAACAGAAAACGGATTGACACACCATGCCCAATCGCCATCAAAATAAGCACTGTTTTCATAAGAAGTAAAAAGTTTCTGTGTCACCGTTGTTTTCCCCACACACGGAGAGCCTGCTATAATAATCAATTTTTGTTTTGACATCTATATTTCTCCCATCAATCATTTGAAATTCTATCATTGAATTGTTTTTACAAAATACTACCAATACCTCCATCAAAATCCCGATTGTGATTTGATGATTTTTAGGGGAAATATTAGCTGTTATATTTTATTATTAAAATCTCCGCTAACCCTTGAAAACACTAAGTTTATCGCAGGTGAACTTTCCCTTATAGTTTCCCTCATGTTATATCTTCCCAAAAGGCATTACGAACCCTGATAAGGGAAAAAATGAGGGAAACAAAATCACATAAAACATTATAACACATAATATACGGGAATTGGTAAACTGATTGAAATGCTTTCAAAAAATCAATGAAAAGAGGACAGATAAAATGAATATGATTTATGCAACATACAATATCCACCATAACAGCATTGACGTATACACTTATGCAGGCTACTTTTTACGGATAGACTGTAATAAAGCAGAAGAAGGATTGAAAACTACTCCCTGCTCTGAATGTGCCTTAAATGCTCTGGCAATAGATGAACCGCTTGAATATGCAAGATTGTATCTTGAAGGAAATATGCAAATGTGGGTGGATTCGGAATACAGCCTTGAACTGTGGTAATTTTAATTCCCCCGAATTCGGGGGAATTAAATCACTTCAAAACCTTTGTAGTCTGTTCTTCCAAAATAGACATCTGATGTATGGCAATCTTGTTTAGCTTTATTAAGCGTTCTTTCTGGTTCAGCCCATCTTCAATCAACACTGCGTTAATGTTTTCCATATTTGACAGGCATATCAATTCATTTATGCTCGCATAATCCCTGATATTGCCCTTTTTATCAGGATTCTTATCCCGCCATTGCTTCGCTGTCATGCCAAATAATGCCATATTCAGCACATCAGCCTCTGATGCGTATATGACTGAAGTCTGCTGTGGTGTGAGTTCCGGCGGAATGAGATTGACTTTGATTGCATCCGTATGTATCCGGTAATTTATTTTTGCCAATTCCCTCTTCGCGCTCCATCCAAGTAAAGCCTGTTCTTCTTTCTTTAGCCGTTCAAATTCTTTGATAAGATATAATTTGAATTGCGGAGATACCCAGCTTGCAAACTCAAATGCAATATCTTTATATGCGTATGTCCCTCCATACCGTCCAGCCTTTGCCACAATACCCTTTGAATTTGTGCGGGATACCCATTGCTTAACCGACATAATAAAACGGTTTAATCCTGCCTCCAGCATGATTTCTTCATAGGCGACAGCATTGAAGTCTGCATTATACATTTCTTCCTATATGCCAAGAAATTCTATTGTATTCTTGTTGCGCAGCCATTTTTCTATCAGAGCAGGTCCGTTGTCAATTTTCCTTACCATATCCGTTAAAGAAATATAATCGTCTTCTTCAATCTGTAAGACTTGTATCTCTGTTCCGTCAACATTTAGTTTTCCCATAAGAAGATTCCTTTCATTTAATAATCATATTCCAT
>ERZ779621.229-NODE-229-length-32678-cov-18.212580_pt1 | contig 32678 bp, 34 predicted proteins | sample MGYA00514215_ERZ779621 | MGnify/ENA primary metagenome ERZ779621 (study PRJEB29562, sample SAMEA4376715) | mouse gut metagenome | isolation source: Cecum | study: EMG produced TPA metagenomics assembly of the A DSS colitis mouse model was used to assess the...
CAGATGAAGGAACTTGCGGAGCGCGAAGTCGTTCCGACTGCGGCAATCTGTGTCAACATCAATGATTGGCGGTTTGTGGATAATAATTTTGGCGAGGAGGAGAGCGACCGTCTGATCGTGACAGTGGCGCAGATCCTCAAGGCCAAGGCGGCGGAAGCCGGATTGGAGCACGCTGTGATCGGCAGGGTGGAGGGCGATGTGTTCAACGTGCTCTTGCCGCTGACAGAGGAGGATGAGGCAAAGGCTTACTGTGATGCGATACAGCAGGCGTGTGACGTCTTTGAGGACGAGAAGCTTGCGCCCAGCATCGCAGTGGGCTGTGTGATGAGGGTAAATGTGGAGGAAAGCTTCAAGAATATTCTTTCGGATGCTGAATATGCTATGTTGGAGAATAAATTTGTGATCAAAAATGCGCCGGGATACAGGGAAAGACTGGAAAAAGGGTTGAAGAATGCCCAAATCTAAAATAATTATTAAGTACTATAAACTTTAAAAATGCGAGAAAAAATAAGAAATCATGAGTAAATGGAAGAAAATGGGTGATAATAAAACCTAAATCCGTTTGCAGAACGCTCATCAAAAAACTATTATATGATTTGTTAGCACTCAGTAGACAAGAGTGCTAATCGAAAAGGCAAATTATTTGATTTAATCATAAGGAGGCATTTAACATGAAATTAGTACCATTAGGAGACAGAGTCGTATTGAAGCAGTTGGTTGCGGAGGAGACAACAAAGTCAGGCATCGTATTGCCAGGACAGAACAAGGAGAAGCCACAGCAGGCAGAGGTGATCGCTGTCGGACCGGGCGGAGTCGTTGATGGGAAAGAGATCAAGATGGAAGTCAAGGTTGGAGATAACGTGATCTTCTCCAAGTACTCAGGAACAGAGGTAAAGATCGACGAGGAAGAGTACATCATCGTAAAGCAGAATGACATCTTGGCGGTTATTCAGTAATTAAGCAGGATCCAAAATGCTGTAAAGAATACAGTTCAGGCAAACGATCAATCAATTTTAGAATATGGAGGATGATTCAATCATGGCAAAGGAAATCAAATACGGAGCAGAGGCTCGTAAGACATTGGAGACAGGTGTAAATAAGCTGGCAGATACCGTAAGTGTGACATTGGGACCCAAAGGAAGAAATGTCGTTCTTGACAAGTCTTTTGGCGCACCGCTGATCACGAATGACGGTGTTACGATCGCAAAGGAGATCGAGCTTGAAGATGCGTTTGAGAACATGGGTGCACAGCTTGTCAAGGAAGTTGCTACCAAGACAAACGATGTGGCAGGTGATGGTACGACAACAGCGACTGTTCTCGCACAGGCAATGATCAACGAGGGAATGAAGAACCTGGCAGCAGGTGCAAATCCTATCATCTTGAGAAAAGGAATGAAGAAAGCTACAAACTGTGCAGTGGAAGCGATCGCGGCTATGAGCTCGAAGGTGAACGGAAAGCAGCACATCGCAAGAGTTGCGACGGTATCTTCCGGCGACGAGGAAGTAGGCAATATGGTAGCGGACGCTATGGAGAAGGTTTCCGGAGACGGCGTTATCACGATTGAAGAGTCCAAGACGATGCAGACGGAGCTCGATCTCGTGGAAGGTATGCAGTTTGACCGCGGATATATCTCAGCTTACATGGCGACAGACATGGATAAGATGGAAGCAACCTTGGAAGATCCGTATATCTTGATCACAGACAAAAAGATTTCTAATATTCAGGAGATCCTGCCGGTACTGGAGCAGGTGGTACAGTCCGGTGCAAAGCTTTTGATCATTGCTGAGGATGTTGAGGGCGAGGCACTCACAACACTGATCGTCAACAAGCTTCGTGGCACATTCAATGTGGTAGCTGTGAAAGCTCCTGGATATGGTGACAGAAGAAAGGCTATGCTCGAGGATATCGCGATCCTCACAGGTGGTCAGGTGATCAGTGAGGAACTGGGTCTTGACCTCAAGGAAGCGACTTTGGAGCAGTGCGGACGCGCAAAATCAGTAAAGGTTCAGAAAGAAAATACAATTATCGTTGACGGTGAGGGCGACAAGGCAGCGATCGATGCCAGGATCTCACAGATCAAGAAGCAGGTTGAGGAGACAACATCTGACTTTGACAAGGAGAAGCTGCAGGAGAGACTTGCAAAGCTTGCAGGCGGTGTGGCAGTGATCCGTGTCGGCGCAGCGACAGAGACAGAGATGAAGGAAGCAAAGCTGCGTATGGAAGATGCGCTCAACGCGACAAGGGCAGCAGTGGAAGAAGGCATCATCGCAGGCGGCGGATCTGCATATATCCACGCGTCCAAGAAGGTTGCAGAGCTTGTTGACACGCTTGAAGGAGACGAGAAGACAGGGGCAAAGATCGTTTTGAAGGCACTGGATGCACCGCTGCACATCATCGTTGCAAACGCTGGTCTCGAAGGAAGCGTGATCGTAAACAAGGTGAGAGAGTCACAGGCAGGTGTCGGCTTTGACGCTGCAAAGGAAGAGTATGTAGACATGGTTGAGGCTGGTATCCTTGATCCGGTTAAGGTTACAAGAAGTGCATTGCAGAATGCATGTTCTGTAGCGAGCACACTTCTCACGACAGAGTCTGTTGTGGCGAACATCAAGGAAGACACTCCGGCAATGCCGGCAGGCGGTCCTGGAATGGGCGGAATGATGTAATTCATATAAGGGGGGGCGCAGGAACTGCGTTCCCCCGTTTTTATGCACAGGGGTGCGTAAGGAAATTAGCAGCGCTGCTGCACGCACCCCGCGCGCGAGTAGTGGAAGATGGCTCTTCCCTACTCGATTGCACACGGGCACCCCGAGGAAGAATGTCATCAAACCAATAAATCGGTTCGCTGACGGGTGCCCGGCACGCGAGTAGTGGAGAAGGTCATTCCCCTACTCGATATGAAAGGAATGGGGTATGAAATGGTAGAAAACATCAAGGACTGTGAGCGGATCCACCTGTTCCGGGATATCAGCAAAGAGGAGATCGAGAAGATGTTCCGCTGTTCGAAGACCGTCGAGCGTTCTTTCGAAGACGGGAGTTATGTCTTCCGTCAGGGCGAAACACCCAGGAACCTGTTTCTGGTCATCGAAGGCTCTGTCATGATCTCAAAGGATTTTGCGTCAGGAAAAAGGGATGTGCTCTTCATGATCGGGCAGGGAGATGTCTTTGGGGAGATGTTTCTCTTTGCGGATGCCAAGGCGTACTGGTACGATGCGATCGCACAGGGAAAAGTGAAAGTGCTCGAGATACCCTGGGAATTTTTCTATTGCTTTTGCAGCAACGCCTGTGAACATCACCGCATGATCACCAAAAATATGCTGGAGATTCAGTCTGAAAAAAATTTTACGATGACGAGAAAGCTGCATCTGCTTTCCGGGACGACGCTGCGCGAGCGCATTGCCCTGTGGCTGATCGAGCAGATGGACAGCGGGTGTGCGGATGCAGATACGGTCAGGCTTTCTATGAACAGAGAGGAGCTGGCGGATTATCTGGGCACGACCAGACCATCGCTGTCGAGGGAGCTGATGAAGATGCAGCAGGAACAGCTGATCGAGACGGATAAGAATACGATCAGGATCGTAAACCGCGATGTATTGGAGACTTTGTATTGAATCAGTTTTGTATTTATAAAAATACATAAAAAATTTTAAGATTGTAACAATTGTTACCGAAATTTCTCCCGGAATCAAATATACTAAAATCACAAAAGAACAGAGCATCAAAACAGAACACAAAAAACAATCAGGTTATTTTATAAAAAGGAGGAATTATCATGACAGATAACGCACAGGTAAGCAACTTAGTCAATCTTTTGGACGGATATGCAACAAAGGGTGGTCATCATCTCAATGTGAATGTTCTCAATAGGGACACATTGTTGGATGCACAGAAGCATCCGGAGAATTATCCACAGCTCACGATCCGGGTATCAGGCTATGCTGTAAACTTTATCAAACTGACACCGGAGCAGCAGGCGGACGTTATTTCCAGAACGTTCCACGAGGCAATTTAAGTTTTGACGATCCATCATATTTTGTAAAATTCCATTGGCAGACACCGCCCGCGAGGGCGGTGTTTTGTGTTTAGGGACAAAAACAATAGACAGGAAACACAAAACAGTATGAAATAGAGATATCTATGCAAAAAGGAGTGGATGAAAAATGACGTTGGAATTGAGCCTGAGAACAGCGTTTAGCATCATACCATTGATTGGTGCAGTGATACCGCTGATCGGTATCTTTGTTCTCATGAGTAAGGAGCAGAACAGCTCATCAACGAATCTGATGGTGGCAAACATCGGCTGTCTGATCATGAATGGAGCCTACTGTCTGATGCTTCGGACAAACAATCCTTCCGAGGCGACACTGGCGTTGAAAATGGAATATCTCGGAAATTTTCTGTTTTATTTTTTCTTTATCAAATTTATTCTGTCGTATATGCAGATCGATTCACGGCACAAGACAGTGAGGGTGTTCACAAAAATATGGCTGGCGTTTGAGGCGTTTGCCCTGCTTATCATGTGGGATGATAAGAGACGTGAAAAAGCATTCGGAGAGATGGATTTTGGTGAGGATGTCACATATGGGTATCACTTTCTGAGCAAAGAGGGCTGTGTCGTATATGCGATCCGATATAGTTTTCTGACAGCTCTTCTGCTCGCATTGATCATCTATATGATCGTGAGGAGGATACAGCTGCGCAAACAGGGGGGGAACAGAGAAGCATAATCTGTCACATCTGATCATTGCGAAGTTTGTAGTCATCATACCGCTTGCGCTGGAACTCTTGTTCAGTTTTAACTTTGAGGTAGTTCCACTCTTTTCTGCGGTTGCGGTGCTGCTGATCATTGTGAGTGTCGTTGAGGGGGATATCTTCAATATCCTTGATATAGGGCGGGGCTGGATGGTTGAGAACTTTGATGCCCTGTTTCTGGTTGCGGACAAATCCTACGGTTATCTTGATTCCAACAAATATGCAAGGGAGAATTTCGAGGAGCTTTCAGGGATCCATAAAGGTGAGAAACTTCCATGGCAGATAGAACAGCTTTTTAAGTCAGAGGAAGAGGAGATCATCATTGAAGACAAACATTATAAGAAATATATCAAGGATCTGAACATACGCGATAGGATCCGAGGCCATGCGATGATCCTCATTGATCTGACAGAGAACTACAATATGATGGAACAGTTAAAGGAGGCAAAACTCCATGCGGAGGAGGCAAATGAGTCCAAATCCAATTTTCTGTCAAATATGTCGCACGAGATCCGCACACCGATGAATGCCATTGTGGGAATGACAGAGATCCTTCTTCGAAGTGATCTGAGCGAACAGGACAGGGGATATCTGATGAACATCAAGAACTCCGGGGCTTCGCTGCTCACGATCATCAATGATATTCTTGACTTCTCCAAGATTGAGTCGGGCAAGCTTGAGATCGTGGAGGAGGAGTATGAACCGATGTCCATGCTGAGTGATCTCAGCATGATATTTCTCAACAGGATCGGAGACAAACCGATAGAACTTATGTTTGATATTGACAAGGATCTGCCAAACAGGCTGTACGGGGATTCTCTCCGCATCAGGCAGGTGATCATCAACATTGCAAACAATGCGATCAAGTTTACGGAGGCTGGGTATGTCAAACTTACGATTAAAATGATACAGATGACGGAGGCGGACATGGTGGAGCTGGCGGTCTCGATCCAAGATTCTGGTCAGGGGATCAAGCCGGATGATCTGAAAAAGTTATTTGGCTCTTTCCAACAGGTTGACACGAAGAAAAACAGAAACAAGGAGGGAACAGGACTGGGACTTGCGATATCCAAGCAGCTTGTGGAGAACATGGGCGGACAGATCGGGGTGAAGAGTGAGTATGGCAAAGGCAGCGAGTTCTATTTCAATATACCGCAAAAAGTGATCGGCAGTCAGCTTGCGGCAGCGATCAAGGAGGAGGCGATCGTCCATGAGCCGATCGTTGTGAGCGGCCGTATGGGGGATCAGCGCGTTCTGGCACAGATGAGAAATATAGCGGAAGGTTACGGTCTGCGTTATGTGGATTGTTATGAGGCGAGGGATAACAATGAGAAGGTCGATTTCTTCTTTGTGGATGAATCCATGTATCAGGAGCTGAAAGACGGGATCGAGAAATACTTTGTCTCAAATGGGACAGAACTGTGTGTGCTGCAGAATCCTATGAGGGAGACGGTGTGGAATGAACAGGTGACAGTTGTCAATAAGCCGCTGTATTCGCTCAATTTCTGTCAGGTGATCAACCATGAGACAACGGCGGCTTTTGTGGAGACCGACAACGTGATGAATTTTATCGCGCCGCAGGCGCAGATCCTGATCGTGGATGACAACGAGATGAATCTCAAAGTGGCAAAAGGTCTGCTGCAGCCATTGCAGATGAACATAGACACAGCCAGCTCCGGGAAGATGGCGATCGAGATGGTGCAGGAAAAGCGGTATCATATTGTCTTTATGGATCACATGATGCCCGTGATGGACGGCGTGGAGACCACGCAGAATATCAGAAAGCTTCCGGATGAGTACATTCAGAACATGCCGATCATAGCCCTGACAGCCAATGCGGTCATGGGGGCACGGGAAATCTTTAAGGAAGCGGGAATGAACGATTTTGTGGCAAAACCGATCGAGTTAAAGAATATCTGCAGCAAGATACGCGCATGGCTTCCCAAAGACCTGATCCATAAGATGTCCGAGCCTGTCGCGGTGCAGGAACAGATATCAGAGCAGGACCTTCCGGTTATAGAAGGACTTGATGTCGCGGAAGGGATCAAGAATTCCGGCAGTCTGCAGCTGTTCACTAATTTATTGGGCGATTTTTACAAATTGATCGACCTCAAGTCGACAAAAATTGAAAATGTCTTGCAGACGGAATGATTCGCGATTATACTATAGAGGTACATGCATTGAAAAATACGGCACGCATGATAGGCGCGTTGGAACTCTCGGAGTTGTTTTATAAGATGGAGCAGTGTGGGAATGCGGAGGATCTGGAGACGATCACCAGAGAAAATCCTGCTATCATGGAGCTGTATAAAAGCTATAAACGAATACTGGAGCCGTATGGGAAGGCAAATGAGCAGGATAAAAAGGAAGTCCCTAAAAAGGAGATCATAGAGGCGCTTGACAAGATCAACACTGCCATGGACAGTTTTGATCTTGACGGCGCGGATGCGGCGCTCGCAGAGCTCGAAGAGTACAGGATTCCGGAGGAACTCAGCTCGTATATGGAGGAGCTGAGGGCTTATGTGGCGGATGTGGCGATGGAAGACGTCATGAATACAGGGAAAAAAATGATAGAAGTACTTGAGGATCTTACAGAATAAAAGGTGGAGGTTTATTATGCAAAAAGTATTGATTGTATCGGAGGTACAGAGTTATCTGCTCGTATCACTCCAGGAAAAGCTCGAGCAAGCGGACTGTATCGTGATGAATACACATGCAGATCCGGATGTGCTCAGCAAAATAAGGGAGAACGTGGATCTGATCTTTATCTTTGCGGATGAGGAGCTGATAAAGCTGAACCAGGGACTTACATATCTGAAAGATCAGGCGGTGGAGAAAGATATTCCGATATTCGTCACAGGAGATCCCCAGGAGATTGCAGAGGTCGTCAAGGTCATTCCGCTGCATCTGATCCAGAAGGAATTTCCGCGTCCGATCAATGTCAATGATGTTGCCGAGGCGATTCAATCGTATCTCGAAACATTTGGAAAGCAGAATAAAAAGAAGATTCTCGTGGTGGATGATTCCGGCGCCATGCTCCGGAATGTTAAGGGTTGGCTGGAGGATAAATATCAGGTGATCCTTGCCAACTCCGGCGCCATGGCGATCAAATATCTCTCAACGAACAGGCTGGATCTGGTGCTGCTCGACTATGAGATGCCGATCGTTGACGGCAAGCAGGTTCTTGGCATGATTCGGAGTGAGATGGAGTTTGCGGATATTCCGGTCATGTTCCTCACTAGCAAGGGGGATAAGGAGAGCGTTATGCAGGTCATGGCACTGAAGCCGGACGGGTATCTGCTAAAGACGATGCCGCCCGAGCAGATCAAGAAGTCAGTAGATACTTTCTTTCAAAAGAGGAAAGCGCTTCAGAGTTTACATACATAAACAAATAAAATCGAGTGCGCAGCACCCGATTTTATTTGTTTATGCACAGGGGTGCGCAGGGAAATTAGCAGCGTTGCTGCACGCACCCCGCGCGCGAGTAGGGGAAGATGGCTCTTCCCTGCTCGATTACATACGGGCACCCAGAGGAAGAATGTCAGCAAAAGCTGACGGGTGCCCGGCGCGCGAGTAGGGGAAAAGGTCATTCCCCTGCTCGATTGCGCAGGGAAATTAGCAGCGTTGCTGCACGCACCCCGCACGCGAGTAGGGGAAGATGGCTCTTCCCTGCTCGATTTGATAACATTCAAAGGTATATTACGCGTTTGCCATCGCAGAGAGTTCGGCGAGCATCTTTGGAAGTTCCTCCGCCATATTCTCATCTTTGAACTGACATGTTCCGACTTTCCTGTGACCGCCTCCGCCGTATTTGAGCATCAGGCTTCCAACATCCACGGTTGAGGTCTTGTTGAGGACACTGTAACCGCATGCAGCGCTGCAGCCAGCACCGCCGCGGCCGCTTACGATCCACGCAGAGATATTCTGCTCAGGGTACATGCTGTAGATCAGGAATCGGTTTCCGGAGTAGATCGGATCCACACCTCTCAGATCAGAGATGATGAGACTGCCGTCGACGCGCGTGTATTTTTTGACCATCTCCATAAACTTTTCGTTTTGTTCAAAATAAACCTCAATGCGTTCCTGTACATCGGGAAGTGCGAGGATTTCATCTGTTGTCATAGTGCGGCAGGCGTCGATCAGCTTTTCCATCAGCTGGTAGTTAGAGATCGTAAAGTTTCTCCAGCGGCCGAGACCAGTGCGGGGATCCATCAGAAAGCCTACAAGGATCCAGCCTTTGGGATTCTGGATCTCATCGATGGTGAGATTGCCGGAGTCTACCTTGTCGACTGCCTCCATCATATCATCAAACTGGGGAAAACGCTCCCTGCCACCATAATATTCATAGATAATGCGCGCACAGGAAGGGGTAATGCGGCTTTCTCCTTTGTATTTTCCCTCCAGCTGAAGTCTCTCGTGCTCACTGGAATGGTGGTCAAACCACAGACCGCAGCCCTCCACAAAAGGTACATTGGCAAGGCAGTCATCTTCCGTTACTTCCACCAGCCCGTCCTGCAGATCCTTCGGATGTGCAAATTTCCAATGATCAATGATTCCGGCTTCCTTTAAAAGTGCGCCGCAGGCAAGACCATCAAAGTCAGAACGTGTTATTAATCTCATGTTATCCTCCTTGTATCGTTCGTAAAAGATTGTGCGTAAAACTGAAATCGGTAAAGAATTACCCGCATTTAATATATTATAGTGGATATTTACTAAATTTTCAACTATTTTACAGGAATGCCGCATTATTTGTTATAATAGTTGCCGTTATTTGTCATTAGTAATTGCAATTTAGGAAAATTTACGATAAAATTGTATGCGATTGGATTTTACAAGTTTGGAATCTGCAAGATAAAAGAGCGGAAGGGCGACAGCACATGGCGGCGAAGGTATATGGCAGTGAAAGACGTGCCATCATGTTAGGAGACATGGAAATCATATATGAGCTTACAAGGAAGACCGTGAAGAACGTGAACTTGCGGATCGATGTGTCGGGGAATGTAAAGGTCTCAGCATCCCGGCGCGTGCCGATAGACTATATAGAAGGTTTCATGCGGCAGAAGCAGGCGCTCATCGTCTCGGCAGTCTGTCGGGCGGAAGAGAACCGCCGTATGGAATCAGGGCAGAAAAAGCGGGAAGAACGTCAGTTTGAGAATGGGGAGCAGCTTGCAATATTGGGAAAGCAGCGCGCAGTCATAGTGGAACAGGTAGCCCAAGGGAAAGCAGAGAGTATTGATCTGTCAGAAACAACGATATATTTCAAAGTGAAAGATCCACAAAATACGCGCCATAAAGAGTTGATGTACGAGAAGTGGCTAAAAGAATATCGGCGCGGCGTGTATGAGGAGATCTGCCGTCAGGTCCATGAACGGTTTTCCCAGTGGAGAGTGGATTTTCCGACGATCCGGATACGGTCCATGACTTCTAGGTGGGGTTCATGCCAGCCGTACAAAGGCGTGATCACATTGAACAGCAGATTGATCGAGACACCGCCTTGCTGTATCGAGTACGTGGTCATGCATGAGTTCTGTCATTTTATACATCCTGACCATTCCAAGGCATTTCATGCGCTGATGACAAGATTGATGCCGGACTGGAAATGGCGCAGGCAGCTGCTCAATGCTATATCAGAATGGAATTAGTGTGAAATCAAGGATTTCGCCATGATGATTTGAGTGCCCCCGAGACGGGCGAATGGGAGTTTGTGCGAGGAGTGTTGATCATGAGGAAACAGACAAGTGATTCAGCCGGATATGAGCATGTGACGCATACCTTTGGTCCGGTGTATGACAAGGATTCCCGAATTTTGATATTGGGTTCCATGCCGTCCGTAAAGTCGCGGGAGCAGGAGTTTTACTATGGACATCCGCAGAACCGATTCTGGAAAGTACTCTCGGCAGTATTCAGGGAGACGGAGCCTGGGACGATCGCGGAGAAGAAGACATTCTTGTTGAGGAATAATGTTGCGTTGTGGGATGTGATAGCGTCCTGCGATATCATAGGTTCGTCGGACAGCAGTATAAAAAATGTCAAGGAAAACGATATGAATCAAATACTGTCTGCAGCGGATATCAGGACTATATTTCTAAATGGTGGAAAGGCATATGAGTTGTTTATGAAATATTGTAATAACAGTATACAAAATGTTCATGGGAACAAGCCAAAGCTCGTGAAACTGCCTTCCACAAGTCCGGCTAATGCGGTGTGGTCGCCCGAACGGCTGATCAAAGCATGGGGAGAGGCGATTTTGGAAGAAGGGGGCAGACGCGATGAGATATGAGGCGGAGGCAATAAAGGGATTTAGCGAGTACTGTCGGGAAAAGAGGAAGTCGATAGCGGAGACAGCGGACGGGGAAGAGAAGGCGAGACAGGAGAAGATGCTGGTGGCACGGTCGCTCCTGCATCACGAGTCAGAGCACATGGTGTCCATTTATGCGAGATATACGGCGGTCGTGGAAGAAAATGGCGATGTTGAGGACAGACCGTTTTGGAACATGCAGGAGGCGATGGTGGAGGTGGTCTGTGCAGGGCTCGAAGACACTTCGTTCAACAAGTGGAAAGCAAATGTGACGGATGCCGTGTGTCGGGTGCAGGCGTCGGAACAGGTGAAGCGGATGCCGCGCTTTTCCAAGACGTGCGGAAAGGTGCTGGACAGTCTTGATATTGACTTTTCTGACATAGAGGCTGAACTCAGGGTGATTTTTGAGCCGGAGTGTATCTACAATACGTTAGTACTGCTCGTGTCAGCTGTGAAAAGCTATTGCGATTTTCTGGATCGAATGTGTGATCGACAGAAGAAATAAGCTTAGCACAGTCCTTTGTACTGGCGCAAAAGGCAGATGCATAGTACTCGATTATTAATGCAATGCTCTAGAGCACGAAAAGGGGTGTAGGAAACCGTGCAAAATGATCAGCAGAAGAAGTATCGAACAAAGAACAAGGACGCGATCATGGCGTATCTGGACATGCACAGAGAGCATAGCTTCAGCGCCTATGATGTCAACGCGTATATGCAGGAGAATGGAATACAGGTCAATCTGACAACGATCTACCGCAACCTGGACAAACTCACAGAGAGTGGTGTGATCATGAAATACAAGACAGCGGAGGATGAATTCTGTCGTTATCAGTGTGCAAAGCCCCATGCGCACTGTCATGAACATATTCACATGCAGTGCCGGGCGTGCGGGAAAATCCTGCATCTGGAGTGTGATTTTATGGAGGAAATTGTGCATCATCTGTACGAGCATCACAAATTTGCGCTGGAATGTTCGGGATCTGTGCTGATGGGGGTGTGCGCGGAATGTCAGGCGAGGGAATTAGTATGAGATCAAAGATTTCTCGATACTGATTGGAGTGTCTGCGGAAACGGTCAGATAGGAGTCAGAATGAACAGAGTAAAGATGAGGGAGTATGATGGCTATGGAGATGTGGGACATCTATGATGCAGATAAAAAACGTACAGGGCGGACAATGAAAAAAAATGACTGGTGCCTGAAAGATGGGGAGTACCATCTGACCGTGCTGGGTGTGGTGGCACATCAAGACGGCAGGTTTCTGATCACCAAACGGGTGATGACAAAGGCGTGGGCCCCTGGGTGGTGGGAAGTTTCCGGCGGCGCAGCACAGGCGGGCGAGGATTCACAAGCCGCTGTATTAAGGGAGATCCAGGAAGAGACAGGACTTGATGTATCCGCGTGGGACGGAGGTTATCTGTTTAGTTATAAGAGAGAGAATCCCGGCGAAGGAGACAATTATTTTGTGGATATCTACCGCTATACGGCAGATTTTGACGAAAAAGATATCCGTCTCCAAAAGGAGGAGACGGACGGATATATGCTCGCGACTGTCGATGAGATCCGTGCGTTTGGAGCGCAGGGGATCTTTCTCCACTATGACAGCATAAAGGAAGCATTTGAGATGCAGAGCAGTTCCTACTCCATTTCCTCGAGGGAAGCTGGTGCGGCGCCGGCAAGATAACAATTTAGGATCTTCTGAATGCGATGCTGCACCGTCCGGGCGATTTCGATCGTTGTCATGTTCTTGTAGTCGTCATAATAAAGCGGTTTCAGATAATATACGAAAGTTTTGATAGGTTTGAGCGTCCGCTCTTCAAATACGCGGTATGAGTCGATCAGCACGACAGGCACGATTGGAACTTTGGACCATACAGCACACTTGAAAGCTCCTGGTTTGAATTCCGTAGTAGTGTTGCCGTTGTGGTGGTAGCCGCCCTCCGGGAAGATGATGAATTTGCGGCCCTGTTTTGCCTCATCAGCCATCTCGCGGATAATCTTTATAGACTGTTTTGCGTCAGTCCTGTTCATCCGCTTGCCGTGTACCAGGTTGATGAACTGTTTCACCAGCGGAGTGTTGGACTTATCGATATCCATGACGACAGAACAGGGTTTGCTGTGGGTGAGCATGATGCCGAGCGCGTCATATTTCCCCTGATGATTGGGGCACATGATATAGCCGCCTTTGTCAGGCAGATTGTGGATGCCGTAGCCCTCTGTCGTGATGTGACCGGGTTTGATCATTCGTTTGATGCACAGGCGGTCGAGAGCATACATCTGTTCCTCCGAATATTTTTCAGGGTGGCGGGACACGTACTCCATCTGTGGAATCATGTATATATGGTGCAAGTTTCTGATAATCACATGTAAAAATCTTGAAAACATACTAAAACCCCGATTTCTTATAGTGTTCATGCCTTTGTTTGGTGTGAAAATACACGTCAAAAGGTTCCAGGAAGCCTTCGACGTGTTAACTGTATTATATAAGATAAAAGTAAATTCGTCAACGAGCTGTAATATTTCATCAGATTTGCCTTGTTTTAGTATACAACATTGCGTTATAATATAATGAGATATAGTGTATCTGAAATGCAATTGGTAAATACTGCCTTAGGAAACGGAGATATTGAATATGAAGAGAGTAGCGCTATTTTCAGACGGATGGAAGCGGCTGATCACCTACGCGTGGGTGGATGGGATGATGAAGTTCATCTCGAAGTGCAGCGAGGAGATCTGTCTGTATCAGTACAATTGTCATGGAAACTGGAGTCGTGACGGGAAACACAATCACGGTGAATACAATATTTATTTACTGCCTGATCTGTCTGAGTTTGATGGTGTCATTATGGATTGCACCAATATATCCGATCCATATTATTTTGATGGTCTTGTGAATATGATCCGCATGAGTAGAAAACCGACCGTGAGCATCGGCAGCGATATAGAAGGTTTTTACTATGCAGGTATCGACAATAAAAAACCAGTTGCAGATCTCATGGATCATCTATATCACAAACATCATTGCCGAAGGTATATCTTTGCCGGGGGACCGAGGGAAAATTATGAGAATCTGCTCCGGGTGCAGTCCTACCAGGAGAGTCTTGACCGGCTTGGGCTTTCGAGGGAGAACAATCCCGTGTGGTATGGTGATTATGATTTCTCTACCGGAGTGGAATATTTTGAACAGTATATGAAGAGTTTCCAAGGCAGGATGGTGGAGTTTCCTGATGTGTTTGTCTGCGCGAATGACAATATTGCGGCTGGTTTCTGCTACAAGGCACAGCAGCGGGGTTATCAGATACCAAGGGATTTCAAGATCACAGGGTTCGACAACCTTGACAAGGCGCTCTACTTTGCACCCCAGATCACGACTGTAGGGCACATGCGGGAAAATATAGGAAACAAGACGATGGAGATCCTGACGGATGTGTGGGCTGGAAAAGATGTCCCCAGGAATCATTTTATGCCATCGAAGTGCATTTTCTCCGAGAGCTGCGGGTGTCCGAACAATGGGCTTCTCGACTATAGGCAGTATGCAAGGGGGCAGGTCGTCGCAGGTGTTGACAAGCTGGATAAGGAGGAGCTGCTCATGAAGCTGGAGAGCGAGATCGTGCAGTGCAATACCTACGATGAGGTATTCAGGCACATTGCAGAGTATTTCATGAGCCTGGCGTGTGACGGCTTTGCGATCGTGATCGACAAAAGATTGTATGATGGTGTGGCTGAGAGCGAGCTTACGGTGAGGGGATATGACAGGGACAACCTGATCGTAGCATACGCGACAGAAGGCAGAAAGACATTAAAGATCAAGGAGCTTTCCGAGTTAAAAAAGTATTATGAGAAGACAGGTGCAAGAAGTGCATATATGTTTACCCCGATTCATTTCAGGGAGAAAACAGCCGGATTCAGCATCCTAAAAAACGGAAGATTCTTGTACGACAATCCGTATTTTTATGATATCCACAGCACGATAACCAAGACGATCGAGAATCTGTACAAGAAGCTTCAGCTGGAAATAGCGAACAAAAAGATGCGGGAGATCTACAACAGGGATCAGCTCACAGGGTTATACAACCGTATTGCCTACACGGATATGATCGACCCGGAATACCGCAAGCATTGTGAAAGCGGCAGAAAATGTGTGATCAACTTTGTGGATGCGGATAATTTTAAGCAGGTAAACGATACATACGGGCATGAAAAGGGTGATATGATCTTGAAGAAGATCGCGAACGTACTGATCGAAAGGTGCCCGAAAGAGGGATTTGTATACCGGTATGGAGGGGATGAGTTTATCGCGTTCTTCCCGATCGGAGAGGAGAGGGATGCGGAGCGGTTTCGGGCGGAAGTGATCGCGAGGCTGGCAGAAGATGACATTAGTGTCAGTATCGGACAGGCGCTGACCGATCCCGAGTCCGACAAAATGTTCGATGATTACATGAAAGCTGCGGATGACGAGATGTATAAAGTAAAAGTGGCAAAAAAAGAGAAAGGTGAGCTTAGAAAAAGATGAAGAAGATTTGGAATGGTATTGTTGGTTTTGTGTTTGGTGTGGCATTGCTGTGCAGTGTACCTGCGGTGAGTGCGTCGGCAGCAGAGTACACGGTGACACCAGCGGAGGCAGTCCTGTATACGAATGAGAATACGATAATACTGGCTGACGCGGACGACGGTACAGTAGTGCTGTCCGAGGTGGCGGCAGACCTGCCGATACAGGTGACAGGTGTTACGAGTAACGGCTATTTTCAGATTTGTTTGGATGGACAAATATTCTATATCCACGGGATCGGTCTGAGTGCGCAGGATACGGCAGATACGGCAGATGCGGTGACAGATCAGGTTTATGAGACGATCATGGCGCAGAAGGCTGTCTTCCCGGAGGGAATGCACTGGACAAACGATAATTATTATGGCTGGAAAGGTGGAACCTACATAGGCGGCTATGGCTGTGCAGGATTCGCGTTTGCAGTGAGTGATGCGGCTTTCGGTGATGTGAAAGCCCAGATCCATAAGGACTACAACAATATAAAAGTGGGGGACATTCTCAGGGTAGATCACGATACACATTCAGTTATCGTGCTTGAAGTGAGGGAAGATTCAGTCATTGTGGCGGAGGGAAATTTCAATTCTTCGATTCACTGGGGACGTGAGATACCCAGATCGAACCTGATCGATCCGTCAAGCTATATCATGACAAGATATTGAATGTTTGGGCAAAAGTGATACAGGATAGCAACAGAACAAATAACCAGGAGGACGAATCATGCAAAAAATAACAAGCTTTACAATTGATCACATCAAACTGCAGCCAGGCGTGTATGTATCGAGAAAAGATAAGGTTGGCGAGAGCACGATCACAACGTTTGATCTGCGCATGACATCGCCGAACGAGGAGCCAGTCATGAACACTGCGGAGGTGCACACGATCGAACATCTGGCGGCGACTTTCCTCAGAAATCATAAGGAATTTGGTGAGAGGACGATCTATTTTGGTCCGATGGGCTGCAGAACCGGATTTTATCTGCTGCTTGCGGGAGATTACGAGTCGAAAGAGATCGTTCCGCTGATGATCGAGCTGTATGAATTTATCAGGGATTACAAGGGCGAAGTCCCGGGAGCCAGCCCGAAGGACTGCGGCAATTATCTCGATATGAATCTTGGCATGGCAAATTATCTTGCGAAGCGCTATCTCGATGAGGTGCTGTACCAGATCGATGAGTCGAGACTCGTGTACCCTGTGTGAGAAATCATGCATATAGTATATTAAAATCTTACAGGTGAGATACCAATGGATAATACTTTTTTGACACAGATCACAAATGGGACTATTGAGGAAGTCGAGACGGGTAGGAATGGCTCGTTCGTACTCGTATCCTACAGGGATTGTCCCAATTGTGGCAGGGATGATCAGACAATACGACTCAACGTCAGTGACAACACAATGATCATGGACGAAAACCGTAACCGGATACCGCTTAGGGATCTGGGGAGAGGGATGACTGTGAATGCGGCATTTTCCAATGCAACGACAAGGAGCATTCCGCCGCAGGCGGCAGCATATGTCATACAGGTGGTAGGGGGAATGCGCAATGAGGATGTGACAGTTGGCAGGATCGTGGATGTGGACAGACGGGGCAGGAGTTTCACGACGATCAGTGACGGGAATCTGTCAACAGTCATACGCTTCAATGTGGCGGACAATGCGCAGATCCTAAATGGAATGGGCAGACCAATGAACTTTGAAAATCTTGTTCCGGGTCTGCGGGTAAGGGTACGCCACGCCAATTTTATGACGATGAGCATTCCGCCGCAGACGACCGCTTTTGAGGTCAGGGTGATCCGATAAAATCTTGCAAAGTTTATAAAAATTTTATAAATGTCCTTTATCCTCACGTTATAAAACCAGTTTTTAAGATCGATGACGAGAGGAGAGGGACATTTTGCGTCATCGGTTTTAGATCAGCCTCAAAAAGTGCAGCAGCACAACGGCACGCATACATGCTGCGTTGTCATTTGGACAACCGTCAGGTGGAGCTGTTGAGGGCAGAAAGTATTATGTTTACAGGAAACTGCGTGGATTTGGCGCGGTATCAATGGGAAAGGCAGGTGTATTGACATGATCTATTTATCTCATTTTGAATTCCCCGGCAGGGAGACAGAATACGATTTTACAATGGGACAGAAGAGTACTTGTTATGATACGGTGTATCCGTTTCTGGTGCTGTCCGAGCATCAGCTGAAAATGCTTGACTTTGAGGAAGTGACGATCCTGTATGGCGGCAATGGTTCGGGGAAGACGACAGCGTTGAATGTGATCGCGGAAAAACTGGGTCTGGGGCGTGAAACGCTGTACAATCGATCGAATTTTTTCGGGGCTTACACAGCGATGTGTTCCTATGATACGATCGGTAAGATACCGGAGGACAGCAGGATCATCACAAGCGATGATGTGTTTGACTTTATGCTGGATCTGCGGAGCATTAACGAGGGAATCGACCGAAAGCGCGAGGAGCTGTTTGAGGAGTATCAGGAGGCGAAAAATACCCGTTTCCAGATGCATTCCCTGGAAGATTACGAGCGGTTGAAAAAAATCAATTCCGCGCGCCGCAATACGAAGTCAAAGTTTGTGCGCAATCATCTGCAGGACAATGTGAGGGAGCACTCCAACGGGGAGAGCGCATTCCTCTATTTTGCAGATAAGATCAAGGAAAACGGACTGTATCTGCTCGACGAGCCAGAGAACAGCCTGTCGCCGGAAAAACAGCAGGAGCTGCTGCGTTTTCTGGAGGATTCCGTCCGCTTTTTCCACTGCCAGTTCGTGATCGCCACGCACTCGCCGTTCCTGCTCTCCATGCGAGGCGCAAAGATTTATGATCTGGACGAGGAGATAGTGGATGTAAAGCGCTGGACGGAGCTTGGCAACGTAAGGGCATATTATGAGTTTTTTAAAAGATATGAAAATGAGTTTCAGTGAATAGGAGGTGTTTGCATGGAGTTGTCAAAATATTTTAAGAGTGTGATCGATCAGGACAAAAGTGCAGTTGTGATCTGCAATCTGGAGCATGAGATCATATACATGAATCCGGCAGCGATACAGCGATATGAAAAACAGGGTGGACAGGCGCTGGTGGGACGGAGTCTGCTCGATTGTCACAGCCCGCATTCGTGCGAGCTGATCAAAAAGGTCATCTTGTGGTTTACAGAGAGTGAAGAACACGATCGGATCTATACATCTTACAACGAAAAAGAAAACAAAGATGTGTATATGGTTGCACTGCGCAATGACGATGGCAGTCTGATCGGCTATTACGAGAAACATGAGTATCGGAACCGGGAGACAGCTAAAATGTATGATTTCGTCTGAAGTTGAAAAGAAGGGGATTGGGATCATATGCCGGATAGGACTTATAATATTGTAGAGATAACAGATTTTGACGCACCGCAGCTCGACGTATATGCGAGACTCAGCGAGGGACAGCTCTTAAACCGTCATGAGCCCCACAATGGTATGTTTATAGCAGAAAGTCCAAGAGTGATCGAGAGAGCACTTGACGCTGGCTGTACGCCGGTGTCAATATTGATGGAGAGAAAGCATATCGAAGGACAGGGGGGAGAGATCATCGGACGGTGCGGAGACATTCCCGTTTATACAGCTGAGTTTGACGTGCTGACACAGCTGACAGGATTTAAACTGACGCGGGGCATGTTGTGCGCGATGAGGCGTCCCAGACAAAAGACAGTCTCAGAGGTGTGCGCGGGGGCGCAGCGGATCGCGGTTCTTGAAAATGTGATGAATCCCACGAATGTCGGTGCCATATTCCGCTCGGCAGCAGCGCTCAATATGGACGGGATACTGCTGACGCCAGCAAGCAGCGATCCCCTGTACCGCCGTTCGATCAGGGTCAGCATGGGGACGGTGTTCCAGATACCCTGGGCATTTTTGGATGCAGAAAACGGGGTGGAGGAACTGTGCGGTATGGGGTTTACGACTGTGGCGATGGCGCTGACAGAAGATTCGATAAGTGTAGATTCCCCACAGCTTCTGCGGGAAGAAAAGCTTGCGGTGGTACTGGGGACGGAAGGAGACGGAATAGCGCCGGACACGATCGCCAGTTGTGATTATACTGTCCGAATCCCGATGGCACACGGCGTTGATTCTCTGAATGTAGCCGCGGCGAGTGCAGTCGCGTTCTGGCAGCTGGGGAGCTGCCGTGATAAAAGATGCCAATAAAAGAGAAGAGGTTGAATAAATGGTAAGAAAACATTTTCGGTTTACAGGCAGGGTGCAGGGCGTGGGATTCCGCTATCGGGCAAAGTACGCTGCAAACGGCATGGGGATCACAGGATGGGCAAAAAATGAGTATGACGGCTCTGTCGAGATGGAGGCACAGGGGACGGAGGAAGCGATCAATCAGATGTTGGTGATGATCAACCGGAGCGACTATATTGTGATCGATTCCATTGAGTCAAAGGAGATACCGCTTAAAGAGGAGGAACGTTCCTTTTCTGTGCGCTAGAGCGTGTTTGAAAAATGCTTTCCGTCAGATGTACATCACAGTTTGTGGGAGATTAAATCATCTTACAGATGATGTGCTAAATGAAGGAGGCGTAGGGGGCAAAGGCATAAAGGGCAATGCCTTATGTAGACTGAATGCGGTGCAAATATCACGCAAAGTGGTGAATACGACGCTATGGCGTCGTTATACAGATGGCGGGAATGATTTTTCAAACACGCTCTAAGATATACAAAATGAGGTTGTTAAATATGCATGCATTAGTATATAATGGTGATATGGTACAACATGAAATTTTTTCAGAAAGGAGTTATCATATTGACACATATTGAGAAGGCAACGGATTTTCTGATGCAGGAATTTCATTGTTCACAGGCTCTTACAGGTGCATTTGCAGAGGAATTTGGATATAATCTTAAAAATGTCATGAAGATCAGTACTTGTTTTGGCGGCGGAATGCACCGGGGAGAAGTGTGCGGGTGCATTACGGCGGCGACGATGATATTCGGCATGGCGTTCGGGTTGTATGAACCGCAGGATAAGAAGCTCGAATCGTTTGGCTATAAGAATGCAGATGAATTTTTTATCGTTTTCGTGAGAAGATGGGAGGAAAGACGCTCTGCAAAGAGATTCTTGGCAGAGATTTCTCAAAGCCGGAGGAGCTTGTCGTGATCCGCAGGGAAGGTCTGGTCAAGAAGGTATGCCCGCATGTTCTGAAGGTAAGCATAGAGATCATTGAAGATATCCTGAAACGGCGGGACGAGGAAGGGGGATACATACGTCTTGGCGCTGTGGGGGTCGAGGATGCAGAGAAGATCCAGACGGTCATAAAGAATGTAAATAAACAGAATCAGTTCAGAAGTAATGTGCACGAGCTGCTGCTTACGTCTGGCAGGAAGATCGGTTTTATACAGTTTGATATCAGGCGCTTCAAGATCATCAATGATCTTTACGGTGAGAAGTTTGGCGACGAAGTACTGTTTTTTATAAAGGACAAGCTTGGCGGAATGTGCAATGACAGGCAATTTTATATAAATCTCAGAAGTGATGTGTTCATGGTGGTCACGGAATATGATCATGACAAGGACCTCATGTGTTTTATCAGTCAGATCGAGGAGGTGTCTGCTTCGTTTAAGAACGTAAAACTGCAGCTTGCTTTTGGGGTGTACTCTGTCGATGACAGGGAGATGGAGATCCGACAGATGGAAGACAGGGCGGCGATGGCAAGGACAGCAGCAAAAGAAAACGTTGTCTCGAATGTCATCTTCTATGAGGAACAGTTCAAGGAGTTCCTCTACACCCGCAAGTTTATCGAGGAAAATATGCTTGCCGCTGTTGAGGAGAAACAGTTCAAGATGTATCTGCAGCCAAAGTACAGTATTTCGCAGAACAGGATCGTCGGTGCGGAGGCGCTTGTACGTTGGATCCACCCTGAGAGGGGGATGATCTATCCGAATGAGTTTATTCTGGTGATCGAAGAAAATGGATTTATCAAGATGGTCGATTACTACATTTGGGAGGAAGCGAGCCGTTTTATTAAAAAGTGTATCGAAATAGGTATCGAGGACTGCCCTGTGTCCGTAAACGTGTCAAGGCACCATCTCAAGGACATGGAATTTGTGCATGTCCTGCTGGACGATATCAAAAAGTATCACATCGAGAAAAAGCTTTTGGAGCTTGAGATTACAGAAACCGCGAACGATGAGCAGATCGGGCAGGCTGCGATGCGGCTTAAGCTTGATGGTTTTACATTGCTGATGGACGATTTCGGGAGTGGGTATTCCTCGTTGAATGTGCTGCTTGAAACACCGTTTGACGTTATAAAGCTGGACAAAAAGTTTATGGATAATATGATGTCTTCTGACAAAGGAAAACTGATCCTGGAGCATATGGTATCCATGGCACAGAAATTGGGGCTCGGACTTCTGGCGGAGGGTGTGGAGACCAGGGAGCAGGTGGAACTTCTCGATAAGATTGGCTGTGATAATGTGCAGGGATATTATTTTGCCAGGCCGATGCCGCAGGAAGAATTTTTCGAGCTGCTGAAAAAGGACAGAAGCGCCAGAAAATAGTTTGCAAAAAAGTAAAAGTATTGAAAATATGCAGGAGGGTGAATCAATGGTAAAACATGTGATATTATGGCAGTTGAAAGATGAGCTGTCCGACAGTGAAAAGTCGGATACAAAGGCAGGGATCAAGGCAGGGCTCGAGGCACTTCAGGGAAAAATCCCCGGGTTGATCCAGATAAAAGTGGAGATCGATCCGTTGGCGTCCTCCAATGCGGACGTGATGCTTGATTCTGTGTTTGAGAGTGAGGAGGCCTTGAAAGCCTATGCAGTGCATCCGGAGCATGTAGCCGTAGCAGACGGCAGGGTACGTCCTTATGTAAAGATGAGAGTCTGCATGGACTTTGAGATCTGAGTGTCGCATAGAATTACAAAAAATTGAAAAAAATTTTAAAAAGTACTTGCTTTTTTTGAAAAACTGTTGTATGATTTAATAGTTGTCAGCAATACAGAAAAACGGACAGCAGAATATAACAGTTATGGCTCGTTGGTCAAGCGGTTAAGACGTCGCCCTCTCACGGCGAAAACAGGGGTTCGATTCCCCTACGAGCTGTTTTAGTTTTTAATAATTTTAGATACATATATTATGGCTCGTTGGTCAAGCGGTTAAGACGTCGCCCTCTCACGGCGAAAACAGGGGTTCGATTCCCCTACGAGCTGTTGACTGTTTTAAACAGCCCAACCCGTTAAGAACGCTGCAAATACCGAATGTTTGGTGTTGCGGTGTTTTTTGCTTTTCAAAGTCAGATGTGATTTTTATCGTATGTGACCTTCTTAAGCCCCATTGAGTATCATTTTCGCTTAAACCAGTAGCAGACTTGAAATTAGCATATAGTTTCGAGTATAATTTATTTAAGCGTACGGGAAAACATCAACAAGAAATTCAAAAAATTTGAAATGTGGTTTTTAAAGCATGACCCTTTTAGATATGAGCAGGAATTTATATTTTAAGGAATGAAAAGAAGGGGAACGAATAATGAATTATTATATAGCAGATTTGCACTTAGGTCATAATAATATTCGTAGAATGTCAAATAGACCATTTACTACCATAGAAGAAATGGATAAGACTATTATTCGTAATTGGAATAGCAGGGTATCAGATAATGACGATGTGTATATTTTAGGAGATTTTTCATATAAATGTGAAGATCCGATTTCGTATCTTAAACAGCTTAATGGGAAAAAGCATTTAATTGTAGGGAATCATGATGAGAAGCTGCTGAAAAATCCTGCTTGTAAAGAGTATTTTGTAGAAATTGTTGATATAAAAATGGTCAATGATAACGGGACGCAGATTGTTTGTTGTCATTATCCAATGGTTGAGTGGAATGGTTATTACAGAAATGTCTTACACTTTTATGGACATATCCATAACAGTTTTGATAATGAAACGAATCAATATATTTCCAAAGTGAAAAATGCTTACAATGTGGGAGTAGATATTATCGGTTTTATGCCAAGAACATTAGATGAGATTTTGAAAAGTAAATAAGTTTAAAACATGACAGGACAATAAAAGATATTTGGGAACAGGCGGGCGTTGAAGAATATCGGCTCGTAAGAGGATTTATATGAGAATGGATTTATGTAAGGTATTGTGTTCCACCGGAGCGCTGCTCGAATACGGCGGAGATTATCGAATGTTAGGACCACTTTCAAGGCAGCTGGACTGTGATGGTTTCGAATTTATGATGGATGCGCCCTACTACGATGAGATCGAGGCTCTAAAGCAGTATCTGCGGGAGTCCGACCTCTATATACCTGTCATCCACTGCGAAAAGAGCATAGGGGAAAATATCAGTAAGGGCGGAAAAACGGAATGGACTGACGCGTATAAAAAGTTTGAGATCAACTGTGATCTGGCAAAGAGTATCGGCGCTGGAAAGATGGTGATCCATCTGTGGGATGGGCGCACTTCGGATTCGAATTTTCAAAACAATCTGGCGGGGTATGAGCAATTGGGCAGTATAGCGTGCCAGTACGGGATCGATCTGCTTGTGGAGAATGTAGTCTGCAGTGTCGAGGATCCGATGAAACATTTGTGTGAACTCAGAGAGCGATATCCTGACATCAAATTTGTGTTTGATACCAAGATGGCGGCGTTTCACGGACAGTTGGACTTGCTGTATGAAACCAGATATCGATGGCTGTGGCAGGAGGGGCATATCCGCCATTATCATGTAAACGATTACGCAGGCGGGTATATGGATTGGGAGAATCTCCGCTCTCTTCCGATCGGAAAAGGGAACATTGATTTTGCCCGCTTTTTTGAGTTCATAGGCAAGACCGGTTATGACGGTATGTTTACGGTGGAGGCGACAGCGTGTCATGGCGGAGGAGTGGTTGATGTGGAGATGTTAAACAGACAGTTTAGGTACATCAGAGCATGTGTAAAGGTATGAGTAGAAATATGTGGTAATCGGGGGAGGTAATTATGAAAAGGGAATTGTTGGTTTTGTTGTGTGTGGGAATGATGGTGACAGGCTGCGCAGGTCAAAGGACAGGCGGGCAGGAAGAACCAGAGGTGTACTCGATCGATTTAGGCGGGAGTGCCCATGAGGAAGAAACAAGCGGAAAACGGGAAGAATCAGCTGTCGGGACAGCACAGTCAGAAGAGATGGCTGCGTATCAGGAGCCGGAGGTAAAGAGCCCGGCATTAGACGGCAGTGACAGCACTCAGAATGATCCTGGTGTGCAGAGCGATGCGGACAGTAAGAACGTCCAGGGGAGTGAAGATACACGGGATCTGTACACAAGATTTTTGAATAATGAAGTCCCCGCAATTGTCGGAAACGAATTTCCGCAGAATGAGTATGCCGTCTACAATCTGGAAAGAGGAAGTTCTTATACGTTTGCGGAGCTTGGTAAGTTTGTCGACCAAAGCCATTTTGATCCTGAATATATGGAAAAGACAACATACGACCAGGCACAGTATACGTACACAGGCTGTCTGGACAGCGATTCCAGAAATCTTCTGGTCAAATTTGTCGGGTTAAATCTCTACGCGCCGGATGACGACAGTTTTGCAGTCTATGTGATCTCGGAGGATAAGGGGCAGCTGTATCTGACATCCTGGTATGAGTGCTGGGCGCGCAGCTATACGGAACAGTACCGCAATGGTCTGTGTTCCACCGGTGGATCCAGCGGAGCCGGCGATCACTATTCGGGTTTGTCAGCGATCCTTTCAAACGGAATAGAGACGTACATTTACGAAGCGGAGATTTTGAGCGGCTGGTGGACGAGTTATGTCGATGAGGCGCTCTACCATGAAGTTTTTGGAGAGAATGGGGACGTGCCATTGAATGTGTCGGTCTACACGATCGGCGAGGACAAATATCATACATACGAATTTTCAGAGTGCACGGATGATCAGAAAACCCTGTGCAGGACGTATATCGACAGATGCCGCGACGAGGCAGGTGTCAATTGGGTTACAGAAGAGCAATTGCAGGAGGCCATCCGAAAAAGATGCAGTGCGCTCGAGGTGAGCTATGAAATGCTTGAACAGCGGGAAAAAGCAGAGTGGACAAATATTTGATAAGGAGTTCAGATGCATTCCTGCCAAACGAAAAATAATTGACGAAACAGACAATTAATACTATAATGGTGATATTCGAAAAATAAAATCTTTATTAATAATTTATAATAAAAAAGATTGGAGTATACATAATGAAAAAATTGGAAGAATACGTAAAAGCAATACCTGATTTTCCGGAGCCGGGCATTATATTTCGAGATGTGACAAGTGTTCTGCAGGATGCGGAAGGATTGCACCTTGCCATCGATACCATGCAGGAACTGGTAAGGGATCTGGAGTACGATGTAGTAGTAGGGGCGGAGTCCAGAGGATTTATTTTTGGAACACCGATCGCATATAATAATCATAAGCCTTTTGTTCTGATCAGAAAGAAAGGAAAACTTCCGCGTGAGACAGTCTCTATCGATTATGATCTGGAGTACGGAAAGGCGACCATAGAGATGCACAAGGATTCTATCCAGCCAGGACAGAAGGTTCTTGTGGTAGACGATCTGATCGCTACAGGAGGAACGACAGAGGCGATGATCAAGCTGATCGAGTCTCTTGGTGGAGAAGTTGTAGGCATTGTCGTTTTGATGGAGCTTGCCGGATTGAAGGGCAGGGACAGGATTGCAGGTTACAGGCTTGACTCAGCGATCATCTACGAGGGGAAATAGGACCGGAGAATTTCATTTGATGATAATATGGATATGGCTGGTGATGCGAAGTGACAGATGAGAAGCAGACAAGGACAGGCGAATACGAAGATTCCCTGATCATACAAGGAAGTAAGGTAAGACCAAGAAAGACTGATGAACGAAAAATTGAATATATCAAGGAATTTCAGAGCCCCGATGAGTTATATCAGGGGCTTATCCGGCGTGTGCACAAATACCATCCGTCTGACGATATTTCAATGATCGACAAAGCGTATGCGACGGCATGTGAGGCGCACAAGGATCAGGTGAGAAAATCAGGTGAACCCTATATTATCCATCCGCTGTGCGTTTCTATCATACTTGCGGATCTGGAGCTTGATAAGGAGACGATCATCGCGGGACTGTTGCACGATGTTGTCGAAGATACGATCATGACCAATGAGGAGCTCAAGGAGCAGTTCGGGCCCGATGTGGAGCTGCTTGTCGACGGTGTTACCAAACTGGAACAGCTGCAGTATACAGGAGATGCGACGCCGGACCGGCTGACGAGCCGTGAGGAGCTGCAGGCAGAAAATCTGAGAAAGATGTTTCTTGCAATGGCAAAGGATATCAGGGTGATCCTGATCAAGCTTGCCGACCGTCTCCACAACATGAGAACGCTGAAATACAAGTCACCGGAGAGCCAGAAGCGCATTGCGAGGGAGACGCTGGATATCTATTCACCGCTGGCAGAACGGCTTGGTATCTCTAAGATCAAGATCGAACTTGATGATCTTTCATTGAAATATCTCGAACCAGAGGCATATTATGATCTGGTTGAAAAAATTGCGCTCAGAAAAGATGTGCGGGAGAAGTATGTTCAGGATATCGTAGATGAAGTTACGGAGCACATAATGGATGCTGGGATCGAGGCTCAGATCGACGGGCGGGTAAAGCATTTTTTTAGTATATATAAAAAAATGAAGAATCAAGGAAAGACCATCGACCAGATCTATGATCTGTTTGCGGTGCGCATCATCGTCGATTCGGTCAAGGACTGTTATGCCGCGCTCGGCGTGATCCATGAGATGTATAAGCCGATGCCCGGCAGATTCAAGGATTACATTTCCATGCCAAAGGCAAACATGTATCAGTCGCTTCACACGACGCTGATCGGCTCCACGGGCACGCCGTTCGAGATACAGATCAGAACTTTTGAGATGCACAGGGTCGCTGAATACGGTATCGCTGCACACTGGAAATACAAGGAAGCAAGTGACGGGAAAGTGTCCACAGGCGGCGAGGATGAGAAGCTGACATGGCTCAGCCAGATTCTTGAGTGGCAGCAGGATATGTCTGACAACAAAGAGTTCATGAAGCTTCTAAAGAGTGATCTTGACCTTTTCTCGGATCATGTGTACTGTTTTACGCCGGCGGGCGATGTCAAGAATCTGCCGGCAGGGTCAACTCCGATCGACTTTGCATACAGCGTTCACAGCGCAGTCGGGAACAAGATGATCGGTGCCAGGGTCAACGGCAAACTTGTCACGATCGATTATCAGATCAACAATGGTGACTGTATTGAAATCATGACTTCCCAGAATTCGAAGGGACCAAGCCGCGACTGGATGAACATTGTTAAGTCGGCGCAGGCAAAGAACAAGATTTCCCAGTGGTTCAAGAGCGAGTTTAAGGAAGAGAACATTACCAAAGGAAGAGAGCTTCTCCAGAGTTACTGCAAGTCGAAAAATATTAATATCATTGATATCCTGAAAGCTGAGTTCCAGAAAGCCGTGATGCACAAATATGGTTTTAACGATTGGGATGCGGTGCTTGCAGCAATCGGACACGGTGCCCTCAAGGAAGGGCAGGTCATCAACCGTATGCAGGAATTATATGCCAGGGCGCATAAGAAAGAAGAGACGGACGAGGCACTTCTGGCGGCCATACAGGAAAACAATGCGAACAAGCAGATGAAACCCAAGAGCAAAACAGGCATTACAGTGAAAGGCGTCCATGATGTGGCGGTACGCTTCTCACGTTGCTGCGCTCCGGTTCCGGGTGATGAGATCGTCGGGTTTGTCACGCGCGGGCGCGGGGTTTCCATACACAGAACGGACTGCATCAATATCATGAGTCTGTCTGATATCGACCGTTCCAGACTGATCGATGCGGAATGGCAGCCGGAGGCAGCGGCGGAACATAATGAGAAGTATCTGACAGAAATCGTGATCTACGCGCAGAACAGACATGGTCTGCTGGCAGATATCACCAAGGCGCTCTCGGAGAAAAATATCGATATCCGCTCGGTGAATACGAGGACGAACAAGCAGGATATCGCCACGATCGGAATGACCTTTGAGATCGGCTGCCGGGAGGAACTGCAGATGATCGTTGAGAAACTGAAAACGATAAAGAACGTGATCGATATTGAAAGGACGACAGGTTGATATGGGAGATTTAAAGGTAAAGAGAAGGGTACTCAGTGCCTGCCAGACAAATTGTTATTATGTGTATAGAGAAGGAGCGGACGAGATCGTCATCATCGATCCGGGTGACAACGGTGAAGTGGTATACGATGATGTGAAAAGTCTTGGGTTTGAGAAGATCGCAGGGATCCTGCTGACACATGGTCATGGAGATCACACAGGCGGTGCACTGAAATTAAAGGAGCTCAGCGGTGCGAAAATCTATGCTCATGAGGACGAGGCGGAGATCTTAAAAGATCCAGAGAAAAATCTGTCCGGCTGGTTTGGAAAGGCATACGGGTTTGAGGCGGATGAGTATCTTCGGGATAAGCAGACTTTTTCCATGGCAGGGGTTACGTTCGAGGTACTCCACACGCCGGGGCACACAAAGGGCGGCTGTTGTTTTTATGATGCCGAGGATATGACCGTATTCTGCGGGGACACCATCTTCAATGGTTCTGTCGGAAGGACGGATTTTTATTCGGGTTCCATGAGACAGCTCGGCGATTCGATCCGCGAGCGGATCATGACACTCCCCGACGATGTGAAGCTCTATTCGGGTCACGGGGACGCAACGACAGTCGGATATGAGAGAAAGTACAATCCATGCCTGGGATAGGCGGTGCCTGTTCCAGGTATGGATTTACCTGTCCTTTGGGATAAGTGGGTCACAGTGCCTGTTAGTCCCATGAAACGGGAGATTGGAAATATGATTAATGTTTATACGAACAAGGAGAATTACCAGTATGATGTACATGCGCTGCTCAGATCGTTTTATCCGGAGCATGATGTGAACGTGTACAATGAAAGTCTACGAGGTGATCAGGAGGATTGTGAGCATCAGGTGTTAATACGGCTTTTTGATGATAGGATGGAGCTGACACTTGATATTGATGATAGAAAAGAGTACGTGCATACTTATAAAAATGACACAGATGTCATAAAAAAAGAGAGCAAGCTCTCTCTGTATCATGACCTCTGCGACTACACGGGAAGGAAGCTCCCGTGGGGAAATCTCACAGGCATCAGACCGACAAAGCTCACCATGGCAATGCTGGCGGAAGGGCTTGCGGACGACGAGATCATCGCGCAGATGAAGGCGGCACATGCGGTGAGCGATGAGAAGGCGCGGCTCAGTCTCGATATTTCCAGGCGGGAGAGACAGATCCTGGACAGCATACACTATGTGGACGGCTACAGCCTGTATATCGGCATTCCGTTCTGTCCCACGACGTGTCTGTACTGCTCCTTTACATCTTATCCGATCGCTGCGTGGCGCAAGCGGGTGGAGCTGTATCTGCAGGCGCTTTTTCGGGAGATCGATTTTGTCGCAGAATCCTGTCGCGACAGGATATTGGACACCATCTACATCGGCGGCGGGACGCCCACGACGCTGGAGGCGGGCGAACTGGATCGCCTGCTGCAGCATATACATGATCGATTTGATTTTGCGCAGGTCAAGGAGTTTACCGTGGAGGCGGGGCGCGCGGACGGCATCACGCCGGAAAAACTCGATGTGCTGAAAAGGCGTGGCGTGACGCGCATATCAGTCAATCCCCAGACCATGAACGATGAGACTTTGAAATACATAGGCAGGCATCACACGGTCGCACAGGTAAAAGAGGCGTTTCAGATGGCGAGAGCGGCGGGATTTGGCAACATCAACATGGACATCATCTTAGGTCTTCCAGGGGAGCTTGAGGCGGATGTACAGCACACGATCGATGAGATCAAAAAGCTCGGCCCCGACAGTCTGACAGTCCATTCGCTCGCCATCAAGCGCGCGTCAAAGCTCAGCCAGTGGATCGAGGAGAACGGTATCGGGACACTGCGCAACACGGACGCCACGATGGAGATCGCACAGAAGGGCGCGTATGCGCTGGACATGAAGCCGTATTATCTCTACAGGCAGAAAAATATGTCCGGGAATTTTGAGAATGTCGGCTATGCGCGAGAGGGCAAATACGGCATTTACAATATCCTGATCAACGAGGAAGTGCAGACCATCATAGCGCTCGGCGCGGGCAGCATCTCAAAGAGGGTCTATCCCGACGGACGGATCGAGCGGAGCGAGAACATGAAGGACGTGGCACTCTATATCGAGAAGATTGACGAGATGATCGAGCGCAAAAGAAAGCTTTTGGCGGACGAGTAAATTTGTGTGTGAGGAGGACTGGTAACTGTGAAAGTGCGATTTGTCGAGCCTGGAAACAGACCCTATAAGCCGACACCGCTGAACTATTTTGTGTATGACCGGTATATCCGGACGCCTTCCGTCGGACTGAACACGCTGGCGACGATCGTGAAGGAGACTGTGCCGGACACTTTGATGTACAGTGAATCCATATCCCGTCTGGTGATGGAAGATATTTTGGATGCGGACATCATTTTTATAGGCATCTTTACCTTTAACGCAGTGCGGGGATATCGGCTGGCGCGGTACTTTCGGAAAAAGAGCAGGGCGGTTGTCGTGATGGGCGGTCTCCACGCTTCCATGAATTACAGGGAAGCTGTGAAATACTGTGACTATGTTCTGCTGGGGGAGGGAGACGAGTCTGTCCTGGAGATGGTGGAGGCGGTGCGCAGCAAGGAGACACCTGCATTTCCAGGGGTGGTTTACCAAAAAAACGGTAAGCTGGTACATACCGGGGAGCGAATGCCGCCGGAGCAGTTTGAGACGATACCGGATAAGGATCTCGTGTACCGGTACAGGAAGATGGCAGGGCACAACACGCTTTGGGGGCAGGTTCACGCATCCAGAGGCTGTCCTCACAACTGTGATTATTGCGCCCTTGTGCGCCATTTCGGGAGACGCGTGAGGACGAGGACACCCGAAAATGTGCTGGAGGATATACGCAGGACGATCGCTTTTCAGGAGGAAGGCCACCACAGGCTGCTGAAGGCAGTGTGGATCACGGATGACAACTTCTTTGCAGACCGCAAATGGGCGATGGAGGTGCTGCAGAAGATCATCGACAGTGGGATCCGGTACCATTTCACGGTTCAGGCGAGATGGGAAGTAGGGCTGGACGATGAAATGCTGGTACTGCTCAAGAAAGCAGGCTTCGTGGAACTGGCGATGGGGATCGAGTTTATCGATGATGCGTCCTTTGCGCTGTATCACAAGAAGAGCAGCAAACAGAAGATCGTGGAATCCATACGCAACATACAGAGGCATGGACTGAGCGTCCGCGGTCTCTTTATATTGGGGGCGGATAACCACACGGTCGGCGTGGGGGATCAGCTGGCTGATTTTGTGATCGAGAACCATATCAAGGGAGCGCTGATCCAGTGTATGTATTTTGTGCCGGGCACGCCCGTCTATGAGAGCCACAAGGACCGGCTGCTGCACAAGGACTGGAGCAGGTACAACGGAAATGCGGTGCACGTACCGGAAAAGATGACACCGTACGAGCTGCAGCTGGAGAATATCAGGGCGAGCAAAAAGATTTATTCCTTTCCTAGACTGGTTCATGCGCTGCTCCACGAGGATGCGCTGCACAAACTGCTGTTCCTGGGAGAGTTTTTCTGGCATATGAGCATACGGGCGGATCTGCGGAAAGAACTGCCGTATCTGGACAGGAGATCGACCTGATACATGACCGGTCAAAATAGTTTGGGATGATTTTTATCGGAGGGGGATGGGAAATATGCTCTGCCATATGGTGATCGATCTGAGCAAGATACTCTGTACAAAGTCTGATGACAGGACGAAGCTTGTACAGAGGTAAAAAGGTATATATCAACGTATGGATTGATATGGTTTTTCGTCCGACATTGGATTTTGTACATTTTTATTCTGATACAATGAAGTCTGTATAGAGTAGAATGGAGTAAATTCAATGGAAAACAAGAAAACAGAAAATAATTATAGAAAATATATCGTTTTGTGGCTGAGTCAGAGCGTATCCGTGCTTGGGAGCTCG
>ERZ779621.231-NODE-231-length-32344-cov-12.750379_pt1 | contig 32344 bp, 30 predicted proteins | sample MGYA00514215_ERZ779621 | MGnify/ENA primary metagenome ERZ779621 (study PRJEB29562, sample SAMEA4376715) | mouse gut metagenome | isolation source: Cecum | study: EMG produced TPA metagenomics assembly of the A DSS colitis mouse model was used to assess the...
CGATGATGGTGGTGCCGGGATCAAGAGGCGTCTGGGTGTCGGGAATGGTGGTGGTACCGCCGCCGGTGCTGCCGCCGGTAGGCCGGTCGTCATCATCATCGCCGTCGGGGATTGCCCGCCAGCGGGCGGTGATGGTGATATTGCCGTCCTCCCCGATCACCGGAGTGCCCCAGCTGCGGAAGGTGTAGCCGCTGCGGTAGGGATCGCGGGGATACAACCGGGCGGGAACGTCCGTGGTATCCCAGGGGATCTCATCGTTGTGCAGGACGCGGTTCGTACCGAAACCGGAGAGCCAGGTGACTGTGCGGGTGGCCGGATGGCCAAGGACCCATTGGATTGTGATGTTCCCGTTGGCATCCGTCACCGGAGAGCCCCAATGGCCGTCCTGGTCACGGTTTGCGGGATACTGGCTGCTGTAGCCTGAGTTTACATCAATAGTGATACGCTTGATAAGCTGACCGTCCGCGTCAATCCAGGTAACCGTTATCTGCCGGACATAGCGAGCGGTGATGGTATAGTTGCCATCCTCGTCTTTGACAGGAGCGCTCCAGTAGTCGAACCGGTATCCATTGTGTCCGGGAGCAGCAGGGTACGCTCCCTGCTCAGGAAGGGCGGTGACATTGTTCAGGGTTTCAATAATACGGTTGTCATAACCGTCCACAAAGGTTACCGTAAATGGTGTTTCCACCGGTTTGACAGGATCTTTCCGGTAGACAACCACATCTTCCTTATTTCCGAGCTTGCCGGAAGGAGGCTCCACAATAACTGTGCTGGTGGTATAACCGTCAAACAAGGGAACATGGTGGGCTTTCAGAGTCTTTATAGTTTCCAGGTTAAACGCGATTATTTCGGGAGTGGAACCGGGAATTGCCTTGTTCTCCTCATCCACATACCGGATGGTCCAAGTGTAGGATGTGAGGGAATACTTGACGGTGATATTCGTATCCCCATCCGGCATAGTCCCCTTCACAGTGCCTGTTTCGGGCGTGTAACCCTCGATATCCGTGGGGGAAGTTACCTCGTACAGCTCGCCTGCTTTGAGTTTTGCCTCGTACCTGCCGTACAGTTCTTCGCCGCCCTCAACCTCGTACTGGATGGTCAGCGTATACTCTGCGGGCTGAACAAGATCCGCCCTGTAGATGACCTTTACCGTATGGTCCTCGCCGGTTCCCACACCTTCCACGACCTCCTGATCGGGCGTATAGCCCTTGATGCCTGGAGAAGTGATGGAGTATGCCTGTCCTTTGATGGTAGCGCGGGTCACGCTGGGGCTGGCTGTCGAGCCATCCTCATAGACATAGTCAACCGTCACGGTGGGGGAGGTTTCACAGACATCCTGTATGGTGATTCCGCAGTTGCTGCACTTAAACAAGGTAAAGACGACCCTCCCGTCGTCCGAGACAACTTTTCCAGTTTCAGCAAAGCGGTGTCCCTCGGTGGCGTTTGTACAAACATCGGTAGGAACCGTCTCCAAAGTGAAGTGGCAGACAGGGCAGTACTGCGCCGTTACCGTATTTCCATTTGCGTAATACAGTTCATACTTGCACCCTTCGGTTTCATTGTGCCCACATTTGATGCACGTCAGAGTGTGAGCGCCTGCCTGGTTGGATACGGCAGTACCATAATACTCGTGCTGGCCATCCGGGCACTCGGAACCGCCGCCGGGACCGATTTCCACGACATTCGACTTGGAGTTGCCGCAGATGCAGTAATCACGGTCTGGATCGCTTCCTTTCCGGTCAAAAACGCAGTCGGAAATAATGGTTTTTGCTGTACAGGATAAATCGTCTTCTCCCTTGCATATCCCGGTATGCTTTGTGCCGGTCCAGGTATATACATAGTCGTGTACATGGGGATTTTTCTCCTCCACAGGTTCCCAGTACCCGCACAGTATACACTTGGTTTTGTTCAGACCTTCCTCAAAGACTTTTTTTGTTTCGCATTCCTCCTCGTCCGTCATGCCGCAGGAGCAGTATTTGGTATGCCAGAATCTGTCGGGGTGTCCGCTGTACGTCTTATATTGCCAGACGTGTTCGTGCTGCTCGCCGCAGATGCACTTGTTGTTATCCCAGACATGCTTATGCTTGGGGTTGAGCGCACGGCATTCCGTACAGTGGTCGCTCTCGTCAAACTTCTGACATACATGCACGGCAGGTGCATTGGGGTCCGGTTCGCCGCACCAGCCGCATATGCCGTCTTTGTATTCGTGCTTGCAGGGTTTGGAGGAATCACCGGTGTCTGCCGTACTGCCGGGAGCAGCTGCTCCGCAGATGCAGGCGCCGTCTGTGTAGCTGTGGCTGGACTTGACCGAGTAAGGACATTTGGCGGCTGCGCAAAGGGCATAGTGACAGTCGGAATATGCTTCATACATTACCGGGCTGCCGCAACCGCATGTTTCAGCGGTATTTGCTGCCAATGCCGTAGCTGGCAGCGTACTCAGGCACATCATAAAGGCAAGGAACAGTGCAAGTCCGCGTTTGCGAATGGATTTAGAAATAATCATAAAATTCTTCCTTTCTTTGCATAGTTTGCATCGGATGCAAAGTATCCGGCGGCCGGACGAGCATATTGCAGCGGGAGGAGCCGTCCGTGGGCCGTTTGGCACGGGGCGCGGTAGTCCTCCTTGCAGGCAACGTAGCTTCCTGACTTTGCGTGACCGTTCTTTCGAACGGATTGCCAAAATTCTCTAGCAGCCGGGCTAACATAGCATCGATCTTCTCGGGCAGCTGATTCGATACCGTAGTCCCCTAGCTTTGCCGTCCCACGGTTTCCCGTGGTTTGCCAAAATGGATCTGCGCTGTGGTTGCGCGGACAAGGTGTCCGTTGCCCTGCCCCGGTGTGCCCTCCGGGGCCTTCTGTTCCATAGGCATCCTCCTCCTTTCGGATGGTATCGTTGAACTCCGCCTGGATATTTATGCCAACCCTTCCCCAGCCTGGGACAAGGGGGAGGGGGACATACTTCGTTGATTGGCGTCTGCGGCATACTCCCGCAGAAAGCGGTCGTGGAGATTTTCCTCCGCAGCCTTCCGGGCCTTTACCGCGTCCTGAAAGCCGGTGTAGCTGCCCAGATAGTAACGTTTTCCCTTGAAACAGATGGAGGCCCGCCAGCGCTGCTTTTTCGCCAGCCAGTCCACACCGGGGACGCCGCTGGTGTTGTTGCACCGCACGGTTTTGGCCCGGAGCATCTCCACACAGGTGCCGTCCACATAGGTCAGGCTGGCCCGCCCGATCTCGGCGGGGGATTCTCCAAAGAACTCCTTGTCGCAGCCGCAGGAAGTCCGGTGTCCGTCCCGCAGGCGTTTGGTGACGGCCACAGTTTCCTGTCCGCAGTCGCACCGGCACCGCCATGCGGTCAGTCTCCCAACGTTTTCCGCCGGAGCCAGCACGGTCAGCTTTCCGAATCTCTGACCGGTCAGGTCCAGCCGCCTCCTTGAATGCTTCACAGCCTGCCGCCTCCTTTGTGGACAAAATTTTCATTTTGTCACAAGGCTGCACATTTCTAGGCAACTTCAAAGGGAATCGGCACAAAAAAGACGCAAAAACCAAGGGCTGCGAAAAAATTTTTCTTGCAGTCCGTGGATTTTTGCGTCTTTTTCGTGAAATCGCTGATTTTTAGGAAACGGTCTTCCCTTATGAGATGGTTGTGCTATAATAATTCTGAGAGTTTTATGTATCTCTTAATGACAAAATGAAAATTTTGTCAACATGACGAAACTACGTCACAAGACCCAGCTTTTCCAATTGCCGTGCATGTTCCGCGCCGGTGGTCATCAAATAAATCCGAGTAGTGTTAATAGAGGAGTGTCCCAGAATATCCGCCAGTTTCACAATGTCCCGGCAGGCTTTGTAGAAAAGAGTGGCAAACAGGTGGCGGAGATTATGCGGAAAGACCTTCGAGCTTTCCACCCCGGCTTTTTCGCACAGCGCTTTCATTTCCCGCCAGATCTGACGGCGGGAGACTGGCTTTCCGCTTCTGGTGAGAAAAATCTCCCCGGAGGCGGTTTTCTGCTTCCTGGCGTATTTCAGCAGCTTCCGGCAGAGCTTGGCCGGAAGGAGGATGGTGCGGATTTTGCCCTTCAGGCTGATCTCCGCCCGGCCCCGTTGGGCAGCCTCTACAGTGATATACCGTACCTCCGAGACCCGGATGCCGGTGGCGCAGATGGTTTCCATGAGCAGCCCCAGCCGCTCCTGGCCCTGCTCCGCCGCCGTGTCCAGGAGCTTCTGATATTCCGCCCTCGTCAATTCCCGGCTCTGCTCCCGGAAGGTCCTCCGCTGAACCCGGAGAAATCTGATTCTGCAATCCCCCCGGCCAAGAAACTTGAATAAAGAATTGACAGCGGACAGCATGGAGTTGATGGTAACAGGCGCATAGTTTTGCTGAAGAAGAAATTCCCGCCACTGAACGGCAGTTTCCCGGGTCAGTTCCCGCTGTCCCAGCCAGAGCGCAAAATCAGAAGCGTCATGGAGATATTTTTCAATGGTGCCGGGACTGCGGTCCCCATTTTTTAAGCAGTCAGCAAAACCGGCCAGATCACTTTTTGAAACAGACATAAAGCCCCTCCTTTGTGTAGTATCTATAGTTTCACACAAAAGAGAGCAAAGTTGTATGCAAAGTGGAAATTTATCGGGAAATTTCCAGCATGATGGGGGGAATCTCTGCCGGAAAGAGAAACGGCTTGATAACCGGCAATACCCCGCGCAAGGGCGTGCGCCCGGCAGAATTGAGGTTTCATTTACCTGCCTGCCGGTCGTTCATACGCACCCGCAGGAGTGCCCGGAGCGGCTAAGAAATCCCCCTTGTAATCCCTAGAAAAATCTGCTATACTATGCCAATAAGCAACAGAACAGGAAATAAATCATGGAAACCTTCATTGAACAATTTAATTGGGGCGGCCTGCTGAATCTGCTTGGGCGTGTGGCCGGCGTGTTCCTCTGCCTGACCGTCCACGAAACCTGCCACGGCCTCGCGGCCTACGCACTGGGGGACCCCACCGCCAAGCGGATGCAGCGCCTTTCCCTGAATCCGCTGCACCATATTGACTGGCTTGGCCTGGCCTCCATGGTAATCTGCGGCTTCGGCTGGGCCAAGCCCGTGCCGGTGGATATGCGCTACTTCAAAAACCCCCGGCTGGGCATGGCGTTCACCGCGTTGGCCGGACCGGTATCCAATTTTCTGCTGGCCCTGCTGCTGCTTTTTGCCGCATCGCTGCTGCCGGCTCTTGCGCCGGTAAACGCAGTTGCGGCGGGGCTGTTTTCTTTCTGCGCCAGCACGGCGGTACTCAGCATAGGACTGGGGCTGTTCAACCTGGTTCCCATCCCGCCGTTGGATGGGTCAAAGGTGCTTTTCTCCATCCTGCCGGAGAAAGCATATTACACGCTCATGCGCTATGAGCGCTATGGTATGGCGGTCCTCCTGCTGCTGGTTTGGCTGGATGTGGGAGGCAGTTATCTTTCCAACGCCATCTACGAGGTTTTCCGCTGGATGTCGGGGCTATTTTTCTGATTGAGTACGGGAGGACGCCGGATGGACGAACCGGTCTACAAGCTGGAACAGGTGGTACACAGCCGGGAGGGCCTGGAGGACTTCGAGGGTCCGCTGGATCTGATCCTGTTCCTGTTGAGCAAGAATAAAATTGAAATCCAGGATATCCCCATTGCCCTCATTCTGGAACAGTACCTGGCCTATCTGGAACGGCGGCAGCAGATGGATCTGGAGGTGGCCAGCGAGTTCATCACCATGGCCGCCCAGCTGATGTTTATCAAAACGCGGATGCTCCTTTCTCTGGAGGATGAGGAGGCCAAGAACGAGATGGCTGAATTGATCCGCTCCCTGGAGGAGCGGCGCAGCGGGGAGAATTACGCCAAGATCAAATACGCTGCCGCTCATCTGTCATCCATGGGAGTCTTTGGCAGCCGCATCTTTCTGCGGAACCCTGAGCCGGTGGAACGGGGAAAGGTGTATACCTACAGCCATACCCCCGCCGACCTGGTGGGCGCTATGGCGGAGATTCTGAGCCGGGAGGAGCGCCGTCAGCCCTTGGACGCCGGAAGATTCCGGGAAATCGTCCGTCAGGAGCCCTATCCTGTGGCAGGGAAGGCTCGGGAGATATTCCAGCGCCTGCGCCGCGGTGTCACCAGCTTCCGGCTTCTTTTCCGGGGCAGCCGCAGCCGCAGCGAGGTGGTGGCTACCTTTCTGGCAATTCTTGAACTCTGCCGGGCCAGGATTGTCACCCTTTCGGGAGGGGAGCGGGACTGCACCGTTAACGCCACCGGCGTGGAAATCGATTCCCTGCAGCTGTAGGGAAAAACCCTTGGAAGAGGAAGGTAGGACCTGTTGGATAATTCGGAAATGCAAATTGCCGCCGAGGCGATCCTTTTTGCCTCCGGCGAACCGGTACATATCAGCCGCCTCTGCATGGCCCTGGATACGGACCGGCCCCGGGCAGAGGAGGCCCTGCGGCGGCTTGGGGATTATTACGCCTTTGAGCGCCGGGGCATCCGGCTGGTGTGTATGGAGGACAGCTATCAGCTGTGTTCTGCGCCGGAGTATGCGGAGATCATCCGGAAAGCGTTCGAGATCCGGAAGACCGCGAAGCTCAGCCAGCCTGCGCTGGAGGTACTGGCCATCGTGGCCTACTACCAGCCGGTTACTCGGGCGCAGGTGGACCAGATCCGGGGGGTGGACAGCGCCTATACCGTGGGGCTGCTGCTGGACCGGAAGCTCATCGAGGAGTGCGGGCGGCTCCAGGTGCCGGGGAGGCCCCGGCAGTATTGCACTACCCAAGCGTTCCTGCGCTCCTTCCATCTGAGAACGCTGGAGGAGCTGCCTCCGCTGCTGGGGGTGGAAGAGAGCGGGCAGCTGCGTCTGGAGGAAAATAACCCGGAGACCGGACAGGAAGCGGAGAGACAGCAGTAAATACCGCCGGGGAAGGAAGGGAGGCGTCATGGTGGGAAAGATCATACTGTGGGTTTTCCTTGGCCTGTTGGCGCTTCTTGCGGCGGCCCTTCTGATTCCGGTAAAGATACGGGGTTCCTATGAGGACGGCACGCCTCTCCTGTATATCCGCTACGGGCCGGTAAAGTTCCAGCTGTTCCCGCCCAAGGAAAAGGCGGAGTATGAGAAGAGAAAGCCTCCCAAGAAGAAAAAACCAAAAGCAGAGAAACCACCAAAGCCCAAAAAGCCCAAGGCGAAGATCAATATGGACCAGATCCTCTACGCCCTGGAAAAGCTGCCCCCCATCCTGGGCCGGGCGCTGAAGCGGACGGGCCGGTGTATCCATATCCGGCCGTTGAAGCTCTGGGTGCTGGTGGCCGGGAGCGACCCGGCGGCTACGGCCATCCTTTACGGGAAGATGGAGGCGGCGCTGTCGGCAGGGTTCCCCATCCTGGAGCGGGTGCTGCGGCTGAAGGATGCCGATGTGCGGCTGTATGTGGATTTTACGGAACGGCAGATGGATTTTATTGCCGATGTGGGTGTGTCCCTGCGGCCCTGGACCCTGGTCTGGATGACCCTTCGGGCCTGCGGGAGCCTCCTCAAGTGGTACTTGGGATTCCGGAAGCTGGCCTCTCCGCCTCCTCCGGAGTCAGGTAAGGATCAAACGGTTTTGGATGATGAAACGGAACGTGCGGCCTGATGGCCTTTGAAAGGAGACAATATGGAAAAGAACAATCCCATCAGTGATCTGCTGCAGGAGAGCATGACCAAGCTGCGGGAGCTGGCGGACACCAACTCCATCGTGGGCCAGCCCATCCACACCCCTGACGGCGTAACCTTGATCCCCATTTCCCGGGTCAGCCTGGGCGTGGGCGGCGGCGGCGCCATCTTCGGCAAGAAGAAGGACGCCAACCCTGAGGGCAACCTGGGGGCCGGTATGGGCGCGGGTGTCAGCATCGATCCCATTGCTTTTCTGATTGTAAAGGACGGCATCACCCGGGTGATGCCCGTGGCCGCGCCTCCGCTGAATACGGTGGACCGCATTGTGGAGATGGCTCCCGACGTGATCGACAAGGTGACCGGCTTCATTGAAAAACAGCAGGAGAAGAAGAAAATGGAGGCTTCCGGCGAGGAGTGCTGACCGGATATAAAACAGGAAAGGTTTTACGCGGTTGCTTCCGCCTGTAATGAGGCATACTAATCCCATCCAAAACGATCCGGAGGTGGATGGGATATGGAAAAACGAAAGCTGGCGGGCAGGGGAGCCTGCTGCTTTTTGGTAGCAAGTATTTTGACTTGCCGGGCATTGGCAATGGGGACTTCCGCCGCGTCAGCGGTGCTGATTGAGCAGAACAGCGGCAGGATACTTTACCAGCAGAATGCGGACGAGGAGCGCCTGATCGCCAGCATTACCAAGATTATGACCGCCGTGGTGGCTCTGGAACATGCCGATAAGGGCTGCTCCTATACCGTCACTGCCCGTGATATGGCGGAGGGGTCCTCCATGTATCTCAAGCCGGGGGACACGCTGCTGCTGGAGGAACTGCTGTACGGCCTGATGCTGGCCAGCGGCAACGATGCCGCTCTGGCGGTAGCCCACTGCGTCTCCGGTGAGACGGAGGACTTTGTCGCTTTGATGAACGAGACCGCCCGGCGCCTGGGCATGACGCATACGCACTTTGCCAATCCCAACGGCCTGGATGCCGAAGGCCATTACTCCAGTGCCCGGGATATGGCGGTGCTGGCCGCCTATGCCCTGAAAAATCAGGATTTCCGGCGGATTGTATCCACCGCCTCTGTGACCATCGGTGAGCGGTATCTTGCCAACCACAATAAGCTTCTCCGGCTCTACGGAGGCTGTATTGGCGTGAAGACCGGATTTACCAAGGCGGCTGGCCGCACCCTGGTCTCTGCCGCCGCCCGGGAGGGTATGACCTTGGTATGCGCTACCCTCAATGACGGCGACGACTGGAACGACCACATGGCCCTGCTGGACTATGGCTTTGCTAACTATCATATGGAGACGGCGGTTCCGGCTGGCCAGGTGCTGGCCTCTGTGCTGGTACAGGGAGGAACGGCGGTTTCCATACCGCTGACGGCCTCGGAGGATCTGAGTTATCCGCTTACCGGGGAGGAATCCCTGAAGGTAGTGGCCCGGGTACCGCTGTCCATACCTGCGCCGGTGGTGCCGGGGCAGGCAGTGGGTGAGGTCTGTGCCTATCTGGAGGACCAGGAGGTAGCGCGGGTGGATCTGGTTGCTGCCGCGCCCTCGGCAAAAAAGGAGCGGGTTCCCGCGCCTTCCAGCTGGTGGGACAAAGTTTTTTGACGGATACGGCCGGTTGTGCCGTATCAGAGGAAGGAAACACATGGATCGCTTACAGAAGATTCTCTCCGCTGCCGGTGTCTGTTCCCGCCGGCAGGCGGAGGAATTTTTGCGGAATGGCCGGGTGGCCGTTAACGGTGCCGCCGCCTCTCTGGGAGACCGGGCGGACCCGGAGACCGACCGGATCACCCTGGATGGCCGGCCGGTCCGCTTTCCGGCGGAAAAGCTCTACCTGATGCTGCATAAGCCCAGGGGCGTGGTAACCACCCTATCCGATGAGAAAGGGCGGCCTTCAGTGGCGGATCTGGTGTCCGGCTGCGGAGGCCGGGTCTATCCGGTGGGGCGGCTGGACATGGATTCGGAGGGACTGCTTCTGCTGACCAGTGATGGAACCTTAGCCCAGCGGATGACTCATCCCAGCCACCGGATAGAAAAGGAGTACAGTGTAACCGTGACCGGCCGCCTGGAGGGATGTGAAGCCCGACTGGCGGCCCTGAGGACTCTGGAGGACGGCTCTTCCATTGCTCCTGCCCGCGTCCGGACCGTTGCAGAGCGGAACGGGCGGCGGATATTGTCTGTGGTGATCTGCCAGGGATTGAACCGGCAGGTGCGGAGGATGTGCGCCCTGGCGGAGCTGCGGGTGGAGCGGCTGGTTCGGATAAGGGAGGGCGGGCTGGAGCTGGGCGGACTCCAGCCCGGCCATTGGCGGTTCCTGACCGGGGAAGAGCGGGACCGCTTGCTGCGCTCCTGAGGAAGTCTCAACGGGATAAGCCTATCCCGTTGCCGTACAGAATTGTGTGAGACTGCATGGAAGCTCAAAGCCAACGATAAGTTCTTTTTGCCGGCTTTTGCTAAAAAAGCCGGGGGAGGAAGAGATGAAGAAGGACGTACTACATACCATTGAGGAAAATATGCCCCGCTTCTCCAAGGGACAGCGGCGGATCGCGGCTTATATTCTCTCCAACTATGACAAGGCTGCTTTTATGACCGCCAGCAGGCTGGGGGAGCTGGTGGGCGTCAGCGAATCAACGGTGGTGCGCTTTGCCGCCCTGCTGGATTACGACGGCTACCCCGCCATGCAGAAAACCTTACAGGAGATGGTCCGGGGTAAGCTGACCTCCATCCAGCGCATCCAGACCTCCAGTGACCGGCTGTTCAGTACCGACGTGGTGTCCTCCGTTCTGCAGATGGATATGGAGAAGATCCGTATCGCCATCGAAGAGGTGGACCGGCCCACCTTCAATGCGGTGGTGGATAAGCTCCTTACCGCCCGGCATATCTATATCCTTGGGGTGCGTTCCAGTTCGTTTTTAGCGGGATATCTCCATTTCTATCTGCATCTGATCTTTGAAAATGTGACCCTGGTGACCAGTAACAGTGCCGGGGACATTCTGGAGAGCATTCTGCGCATCGGCCCCGGGGACGTTCTGGTGGGCATCAGCTTTCCCCGGTACTCCAAGGCCACGGTAAAGGGCGTCCAGTTTGCCCATGACCGGGGGGCCGACGTTGTTGCCTTGACGGACAGTGCCCTATCGCCCCTCTATCCTCTGGCCTCCGCCGTGCTGCTGGCCCGGAGCGATATGATTTCCTTCGTGGATTCTCTGGTGGCGCCTTTCAGCCTGCTCAACGCCCTCATTGTATCGGCAGGCCACCGGAAGGACGCGGACATTGCCCAGATTTTCAACCGTCTGGAGGGCATTTGGGATGAATACGGCGTATTCGGGTACAGCGATGAGAGCTGATATCATTGTCGTGGGCGGCGGCCCCGCAGGAATGATGGCCGCTGTTGCCGGAGCGGAAAACGGCGGGACAGTATGTCTTCTGGAGCCCAACGAGCGGCTGGGCAAAAAACTGAATATCACCGGTAAAGGCCGGTGCAACCTGACCAACCTGTGTGATTTGGACACCTTTCTGCAAAATGTCCCTCGTAACGGAAAATTCCTTTACAGCGCCTGGAACCAATTTGACAGCGGTTCGCTGATGGCCTTTTTTGAGGCTCTGGGCGTACCGTTAAAGGTGGAGCGTGGCAACCGGGTGTTCCCGGTGTCCGACCGTGCTTTTGACATCAGCGGGGCACTGGAAAAACGGCTGAGACAGCTGGGCGTCCAGGTGATTCGGGACCGCGCGCAGGCACTCCTGATTCGGAACGGAATCTTACAGGGCGTCAGCACTGGCGGGGGAGACCGGGCGGCGGCGCGGGTGATTGTGGCAGCCGGAGGAGTCAGTTACCCGTTGACAGGCAGCATCGGAGACGGCTACCGTCTGGCGGAGCAGGCGGGCCATAAAATTGTGGAGCCCCGGGGTTCTCTGGTGCCCCTGTGCGCCGCAGGAACGCTGTGCGCACAGGCTCAGGGCCTGAGCCTCCGGAACGTAGCCCTGCGGGTATATGAAAATGGGAAGAAGATTTATCAGGACTTTGGGGAGATGCTGTTTACCCATTTCGGTGTCAGCGGTCCGATGATCCTGTCCGCCTCCGCCCATATGCGGCATTTTGGGAAGAAGTCTTACCGCCTGGAGATCGATCTGAAACCGGCGCTGGATGAGCCGGCGCTGGATAAGCGGCTCATCTCCGACTTCGGGAAGCATCCCAACAGCGATTTTGTCAACGCCTTGGATGAACTGCTGCCAAGAAAGCTGATTGGGCCCTTTGCGGAGCTGACCGGGATACCCCCCCGGGAAAAGGTCCATGATCTGACCCGTGAGCAGCGCCGCCGGGTGCTGACGCTGCTGAAAGCGCTGCCGCTGGAGATCACCGGCCCCCGGCCTGTGACGGAAGCCATCGTCACCTCCGGCGGCGTTGCGGTGAAGGAGATCAATCCCTCCACCATGGAGTCCAAGCTGCTCCCCGGCCTGTTTTTTGCCGGGGAGGTTCTGGACGTGGACGCCTATACGGGGGGCTTCAATTTGCAGATTGCCTGGTGTACCGGCCATCTGGCGGGACAGGCTGCCGCACGTTTTGAGCATACGGGGTGCCCGCTTGGCGGTACAACAGTAGAAAGGAACAGCCATGGATAAGAAAGAAACCGAAAGAACGATCTCCGTCGCTATCGACGGTCCCAGCGGGTCTGGCAAAAGCACCCTCTCCCGGGCGGCGGCAAAGGAGCTGTCTCTCCTCTATGTGGATACCGGGGCGATTTACCGCACAACGGCGCTCCATACCCTCCGCCGCGGCGTATCCCCCGGGGAGTCCGCCGCGGTGGCAGCCCTTCTGCCGGAGATTGATATTGCCCTGTCCTATGACGCTGGAGGAATGCAGCGGATGTGTCTTAATGGGGAGGATGTGACGGAACTGATCCGCACCCAGGAAGTCTCCATGGCGGCCTCTGCTGTATCGGCCTATCCGGCGGTGCGGGCATTTCTCCTTGAGATGCAGCGGGAGCTGGCCCGGAGGCACAGCGTCATTATGGATGGCCGGGACATCGGCACTGTGGTGCTGCCCGAAGCCGATGTAAAAATATTTCTCACTGCCGGCAGCGAGGTCCGCGCCCGGCGGCGTTGGCTGGAGCTTCAGGAGAGGGGAACTCCCCGGGATTGGGAACAGCTGCTGCGGGAGACCCGGGAGCGGGATGAAAAAGACGCCAACCGCGCCGAATCGCCGTTGCGTCCGGCGGAGGACTCCGTTGTGCTGGACACCTCCGAGCTGAACTTTTCCCAGAGCCTGAAGCGCATTGTAGAAATTATCAGGGAGCGTACCGGATTATGACCAGGTTTTACCGTATCATCTACGCCATCGCGGCCCCCATTATCCATCTGCTGTTTCCCTGCCGTACGGTGGGATTAGAGGATTTTCCGGAGGAGGGCGCGCTGCTGTGCGCCAACCACGCCAGCGGCTGGGACCCCATTTTGATCGCGCTGAACCTGCCAAAGGATGCCCGGCTGACGGTCATGGCCAAGGACCAGCTGTTCCGCATTCCGCTGCTGGGCTTTTTCCTGAAAAAGCTGGGCATCTTTCCGGTGAAGCGGGGCGGGAACGACCTGACCGCCATGAAGACCGCCATGAAGGTCCTCAGCGGCGGCAACCGCCTGCTGGTGTTCCCGGAGGGTACTCGGGTGGAGGAGCAGGGGGAGGTGGAAGCCAAGGGCGGCGTGACCATGATGGCCACCCGCACCGGAGTCCCTATGGTGCCGGTTTACTGCGGCGGAAAGCATAAATTTTTTCGAAAGACAACCATTGCTTTCGGCAAACCCTACGTCCCCGTCATTGCCGGACGGAGGCCGACGCCCGACGAGAACCGGGCCATTGCCCAGGAAATACTGGAGCGGATTTATGCTTTAAGCGAGGTAGACGCATGGAAGTGATTCAGGCCGGAAGCGCCGGGTTCTGCTTTGGTGTGGCCCGGGCGGTCAAGATGGCCAGAGAGCTGGCGGATACGGCGTCCAGCCCCAGGATGCTGGGCAGTGTGATTCACAACCGCCATGTCACCTCCGCTCTGGAGCAGCGGGGAATGAGGGAACTGTCCTCTCCGGACCAGGCCCGGGCGGGGGACAGTGTTTTGCTGCGGGCCCATGGCGCAGGAAAGGATACCTACAGGGAACTGGAGCAGCGGGGAGCGCAGGTAATAGACGCAACTTGTCCCAGGGTGGCCCACGTGCAGCGTCTGGTGGAACAGGCGGAGCAGGAGGGGCGGCAGCCGGTGATGATCGGCGATCCGGGACACCCGGAGGTGCGGGGCGTTGCAGGCTGGTGCCGCAGCCTGCTGGTATTTTCAGGGGCGGAAGAGACTGCCAGATGGGTTGAAACCGCTGGCGCCGGGGCGCTTGGCGGCCTGAGTGTCGTCGCTCAGACCACCCTGCGGAGAGAAGTTTGGGAAAGTTCTTTGAAAATTCTAAAAAAAGAGTGTACAAATCTGAAAATCTTTGATACAATATGTGATGCTACGCATATGCGCCAGTCAGAAGCGGCTCAAATCGCCGCTCAAGTGGACGCTATGGTGGTGGTTGGTGATCCCAAAAGCGCCAATACAACGCACTTGACGGAGATCTGCGGACGGTATTGTCCCCGTGTGTTTCAGATTGAAAACGCGGACGAGCTGCCTTTTGACGAGCTGTCCGGCTGTGTTCGGGTTGGTTTGACGGCTGGGGCCTCCACGCCTGCGAGCATCATAAAGGAGGTCAAAAAGACGATGAGCGAAGAAAAAATCCAGAGCGAGGGCATGGAAAATTTTGAAGAATTGGTAGAACAGTATACCAATACATTAAATACAGGAGATAAGGTAACCGGCGTAGTCACCGCCATTACCCCCACGGAAGTCCATGTGGATCTGGGTTGTAAGCAAGCCGGCTACGTTCCTGTAGACCAGCTGTCGGATGATCCCTCGGTGAAGCCCGAGGACGTGGTGAAGATCGGCGACGAGGTGGAGCTGTTCGTGATCCGCGTCAACGACGTGGAAGGTTACGCGACCCTGTCCAAGAAGAAGGTGGACGCCAACAAGGCATGGGAGGTTATCGAAGCCGCCACCGAGAGCCGCGAGGTCATGGAGGGCTTTGTCACTGAGGAGAACAAGGGCGGCGTCGTGGTGTCCGTCAAGGGCGTGCGGGTGTTTGTTCCCGCTTCCCAGTCCGGCCTGCCCCGTGACGCGGCCATGACCGAGCTGGTGAAGAAGAAGGTTCAGCTGCGCATCACCGAGGTCAACCGTGCCCGCCGCCGTGTGGTGGGTTCCATCAAGGCCGTGCAGCAGGAGGCCCGTGCCGCCGCCGCCGCCGAGGTGTGGGCCAATATCGAAGTAGGCAAGCGTTACACCGGCACTGTGAAGAGCATGACCAGCTACGGCGTGTTCGTGGACATCGGCGGTGTGGACGGTATGGTACATATCACCGACCTGAGCTGGAGCCGCATCAAGCACCCCAACGAGGTTGTCTCCATCGGTGAGACCCTGGATGTGTATGTCATTTCCTTCGATCCCGAGAAGAAAAAGATCTCTCTGGGCGTGAAGGACCGCAGTACCAACCCCTGGCAGGTGTTCATGGATACCTACAAGGTGGGCGATGTTGCCAATGTCCGTGTGGTGAAGCTGATGACCTTCGGCGCCTTTGCCGAGGTCGTGCCCGGCGTGGACGGCCTGATCCACATCTCTCAGATCGCGGATCACCGCATCGAGAAGCCCGGCGACGAGCTGAGCGAGGGGCAGATGGTGGATGCCAAGATCACCGCTGTGGACGAGGAGAAGCAGAAGATCTCTCTGTCCATCCGCGCTCTGCTGGCTCCCACTCCCGCTCCCGCTGACGAGGAGCCCGTGGAGGCTTAATATTTCTGCTAAAAAGACGGGCAGTACCGGCTGCCCGTCTTTTTTCGCATGGTTCCGGCGGATTTTGGAAAAAATCTGTATTTTTGAAAAAAACCCTTGCAATTTGGAAGCCTGCGTGTTATACTAGCCAATGGTTCTGCGGTGAAAGCCGTGTCAGGCCAATTGAAGAGGAAAGAGGTGAACAAGAGCAATGAAGGAAGGTATCCATCCCAATTATCAGCAGACTACGATCAAATGCGCCTGCGGTAATGTAATTGAGACAGGTTCCACGAAGAAGGACATTCGCGTGGAAGTCTGCTCTAAGTGTCACCCCTTCTTCACGGGCAAGCAGAAGCTGGTCGATACCGGCGGACGTGTCGCCAAGTTCAACAAGAAGTTTGGCCTTAAGTAATTGCATTACGGGAGAGCCGTTCCGCGTCTGCGGGATGGCTCTTTTTATCTGCTGCGCGCTGCGCGCCGCATCCGCTTGTTTCTATTCGCTGCCCCGGGGGCTATCCGCCCCCGGACCCTGGACCTACTTTTCGTGCCCGCGAAAAGTAGGCAAAAGCGGGCTTAAGGAACTACGTTCCTTAAGGATCCACCTTTATTACGGGGGAGTTTATTGACGCTGTGACCTGGCTTGCCTATTCTGCCGTTAGTGTACACCCAGATGTGCCGGTCTTCTGCGGCTACCCACGGGTCCTATCGGGAGTGCTTACTGCTGCGCCGCTTCTTTAACCAGTGTCCGGCCATCGCCGTTGCCTCTGGCAAAACGGGGCAGGCCCTCGAAACGGTCCCCCCACGCCAGACCTCCGTGCCGCGTGCCGCGCGGCAACCGGTACCATCAGTAGAACTGTGCGCAGAAGTAAGCACCGGCATCGGCAAAATGTACTGGAGATAGAACAACGATCTAAAGGTCGTCGCGAAAATAATTATCCCCGTAATTTCACCGAGTCCAGAACCATTGGTTCTGGCGCGTTTTTGCCTACTTTTGCCGCGGGGCAAAAGTAGGCGCGGAGTCCGGGGCCGCGCAGGTCCCGGGCCATCGAAAAGAAAAAAACGGAGGCGGCCCGCAGGGACGCCAATATATTGCAAATCATCCCCGTTTGGGGTATACTATAAGAAAGAAGGAGAAAACCATGATCCTCTCCGATCAGGCGATCCTTACCCGTCTGGAAAACGGATCTCTGTCGATCTCCCCTCTGGAAAAGGAACAGATCCAGCCCGCCAGCGTAGACATCCGTCTGGGCAACACTTTCTCTGTCATCGAGGATTCCCCCTCCGGGGTCATCACCATGGATCAGGAGATCACCTATAAGACTATCCAGAGCGATACCTACGTCCTCCTGCCCGGGCAGTTTATACTGGCAACCACCATGGAGTATTTCGTCCTCCCGAACGATCTGACCGCCTTCGTGGAAGGCCGCAGCTCCTTGGGGCGGATGGGCCTGTTCATCCAGAATGCGGGCTGGGTGGACCCCGGCTTCGAGGGAGAGATCACACTGGAACTCTTCAACGCCAACCGCTGTGCCATCAAGCTCCAGTCCGGACGCCGGGTGGGACAGCTGGTCTTCGCCCGGATGGACACCCCGGCCCTGCACCCCTACCGTGGGAAGTATCAGGGCCAAAAGGGGGCTACCGGCTCCCGGGTCTACCTGGACCACGAAAAATAAACGAACAAAAAGGAAATCTATGAGAGAACAAACAGAACTGACGAAACCCAGAGACATTGCCATCCTGGCCGGGCTCTCCAGCCCCCGGCTGGATGTAAAAGACAACGCCGACGAGGAGTCCATGGAGGAGCTGGAGGCTCTGGTGGAGACCGCCGGCGGCGAAGCCGCCGTCTCGGTGCTGCAAAACCGGGCTTCTCCGGACCCCCGGACCTTCATCGGCGAGGGGAAGGTGGCGGAGATTAAGGAGCTGGTGAAGGTGACGGAGGCCACCACCGTCATCTTTGACAACGACCTCAGTCCCTCCCAGATGCGCGTGCTGACGGAGGAGCTGGGCGTGCAGGTACTGGACCGCAGCGCTCTGATTCTGGACATCTTCGCCCAGCGGGCCCGGACCCGGGAGGGCCGCCTCCAGGTGGAGCTGGCACAGTATCAATATCTGCTGCCCCGTTTGACGGGCATGTGGACCCATCTGGAGCGACAGGCGGGCACCAGCGGCAAGGGGCCCATCGGCTCCAAGGGCCCCGGCGAGACCCAGCTGGAGACCGACCGCCGACACATCCACCGGAAGATCGACAAGCTGAAGGAGGAGCTGGAGGAGGTCCGCCGCGTCCGGGGCACCCAGCGCCAGCGGCGGATGAAGAACGAAGTCCCTGTGGTGGCCATCGTAGGCTACACCAACGCGGGGAAGTCTACTCTCCTCAACGCCCTTACCGGCGCGGGCATCCCCGCCAATAACCGCCTCTTTGATACGCTGGACACCACCAGCCGCCTGCTGACGGTCAGCGATACGCTGGATGTGGTCATCAGCGACACGGTGGGATTTATCCGCAAGCTGCCGCATCAGCTGGTGGATGCTTTCAAGGCCACGCTGGAGGAGTTGGAGTACGCCGACCTGCTGCTCCACGTGATCGACATCTCCAACCCCCACTGGCAGGAGCAGGCTCAGATCGTAGACAGCCTGATCGCCGAGCTGGGGGCGGAGAAGACGCCGTGCCTGCGGGTCTATAACAAATCGGATCTTTTTTGGGGGGACATCCGGCCCCACGGGGAGGATTCCGTCAATATCTCCGCAAAGACAGGGGAAGGCATCGACAGCCTCCTACGGGCTATCGACAAGCTTCTGGACAAGGGCACCCGCCGGGTGACGCTGCACCTGCCTTACGACAAGGGCGGTCTGCTGGACCTGCTGTATCGGGAAGCAAAGGTGGAGAGCGTGGAGTACGCTGAGACCATCGACGTGGTGGCCGTGTGCAACCCCAAAGCCATCGGCGTGGTAAAGCCCTATATCGAGGGCTGGGTAGAGCCGAAGGAGCCTTGGGAGGACTGACAGAGCCCCGCACCGGTGCGGAGACCCAGCAGGAATGCTTGGGCGGAGTAAAACTCCAGCAGGCGGCTGCATTTCTGCTGTAGATCGGGTTCTAGAAGGTCCGTCATCAGGCTGAAAGGTAATTCATAGCCGGTCCTGTCTCCCGCTTCAGTCTGCGGACGTATGTAGCTGGCGTATAGCCAGCGCATGAAATCAGTCATTTTGTTTATCTCCTTTCAGAATGCGACTAATTAGGCATACTCTGATTATACTGCGAATTATTAGTCATGTCAAGAGGTATCCTCATGGAATATTACGAGAGAATAAAAGCGCTGCGGCTCAAAGCGGGGGAGACCCAGACGCAAGCGGCGGAGGCCGTCGGGATGACACTGCGGCAATTCCAGCGGTACGAAGCAGGAGAGCAAAAACCGGGATTCGACTATTTCTGCGCCCTGGCCGACCATTTTGACGTTACGTTAGATTATCTGGCAGGCCGCACAGACGAACCCTAAAAACATATTTCTCAGCAGGAGCATTATCACATGAGCCTTGGCAAAGCAGTAAAGAGAGTACTTTGGTTCGAGCTTATTTGGAAATTGATAATTTTAGGTTTGGTCAATCCCCTTTTCCGTGAGATATACCAGACTTACGTTGCCTCCGCAGGCATCCGCTTCAATCAAAACATGCTGCTGACATTTCTGGACCTGAAGGTCGGGGTGCTGTTCCTGCTTCTTTTTCTGGGTGCGGCGCTGCTGATTTTTTACGAGTACAGTGTCATCATCAACACCGTCACTCTTTACAGGCAGGGTGAGGACTTCACCCTGCCGCAGGTAATGAGAAGCTCCCTGTGGAACCTGGGTGTTATGCGGGGCTGGTCTCTCGCGGCTGGTTCCCTGTACTATATCCTGTTGCTGCCTCTGGTGCGGATCGGATATGTGAACACCATGGTGCCCCTGGTGGTGATCCCCGAATTTGTCTTCGGAGAGATGCGGAAGACCGCTCTGGGCGTTGCGGGGATGCTGGCTATTTACGCCGTCGAGTACATCACTTATCTGCTCCTGCTGTTCGTGCCCCTGTGCATGATCCTGGGCCACAGGCGATTTGGCGCGGCGGCGGAGGAGAGCGTCCGGTGCTGGAAAGTCCTGCGCTGGAAGCAGCGGCTTCTGATTTTGGGCTCCCTGGTTGTCTGGGAGCGGGTCATGATGGAAATCAGCCGTTACTGGCGGCGGAGACCCCTTGGAAATGACGATTTCGGGGACTATTTTCTGAAAAACCTGTTTTTCACCGAGGCTTTTCGGATCGACCTCCTCTACTGGCTGCTGCTGAACCTCCTGACAACGGCGGCGATGGCGGGCATCGTCTGGCTGCTTCTCTCCGGACTGGAGGGGAGGCTGGATCTCCGCGCCTCCCTCAGCCCTGCCTGGAGCCGGGACGGCGGGACGCTGCTGGAGATCGCGGAGCGCCGCTGGTCCGTCGCCCGGTCACGCTGGCAGCAGCGCCTGAAAAAGCGCCGCTGGCTTTTTGGACTGGTGGCGGCCGGCCTGTTCCTGACCGTCTGGACGGTGGCGGTAAGCTGGCAGCGTCCTCCGGTGCATTCCCCCATTGCCATCGGCCACCGGGGAAGCGCCGGTGCAGTGGAGAACACCCTGCCCGCCATCCTTGACGCCCAGGCGCGGGGGATGGACTTTGCGGAGATCGATGTACAGCTGACCCTGGATGGGGTGCCCGTGCTGTTCCATGACGGAGACCTCCGGCGGCTGGCGGGCCGGAGCGGTAGCGTTGGGGAGTTGGATCTCGCCAGCCTGAGGGAGATCCCCCTCTCCGACCACGCTCACCCGGATGCGAACGCCCGGATCGCCTCCCTGGAGGAGGTCCTGCAGGCACTGGAGGGCGGCGCCATGGGACTGCTGGTGGAGCTGAAGCCGGAATCCGGCAACGGCGCCGCGCTGGCGGCGGCGGTGATGGAGCTGATCGAGCGCTACGGATTTGGGGAGCGGTCCATGTTCATGTCTCTGGATTACACGTGCCTCATGCCGCTGATGGAAAAGCATCCGGAGTGGTGGACAGGCTTCTGCCTGTTCGGGACCAGCGGCGACATTGACGAGAACATCTGGCGGTATGACGTGGATTTCCTCGCGGTAGAGGAGGCTCTTGTCAGTGGACGCCTGGTCCTGCAGGCCCGGGAGCAGTCCCTGCCCGTCTACGTGTGGAGCGTTTACGACGATGAACGAATGCGGCAGTATCTGGAAATGGGTGTGAGCGGCATCATTACCGATTATCCGGAAGATCTGCGGGCTGTTCTGGATACATATAACGCTTTGCATCCTACGGGCGTCATTCAGGAAGGGAAGTGGTTCCCCATCCAGGAGGACGGAGAAATTCCGGTTTCCTGAATTTCAACGCAAGGAGAAACGCCATGCCGGTATTGGAAACAGAAAGGACCATCCTCCGTCCCTTCACCCTGAATGACGCGGCGGATGTCTACGCCTACTGTAAGGACCACCGCGTGGGTCCCATCGCGGGCTGGAAGCCCCACGAGAGCGAGGAGGAGAGCCGGGAGATCATCCGCACCGTGTTCTCCGCGCCGGACGTCTTCGCGGTGACGGACCGGGAGACGGGCCGGGTCATCGGCTCCGCTGGTTTCGTCACGCCCCACCGGGAGGAGGCCCACGAGGGCAGGTCCATGGAGATCGGCTACGCCCTCTCGCCGGACTACTGGGGCCGGGGGCTGATGCCGGAGGTGGTGGGTGAGCTTCTGCGCTACGGTTTCCAAGAATTAAGCTTGGACGAGATCTGGGCGACCCACTATCAGGAAAATCAACAGTCCCGGCGGGTGATCGAAAAGTCCGGCTTCCTGTACGCCTTTACGGAGAAGCTGTCGGACGAGTTCTTTCCGGAAAGGCCCACCTGCTTTTACTTTATGACCCGGGAAATGTGGGAGAAACGAGGACATTGATGGAGAGTTATCTGGTCCCCCGTGGATACGGGGAGGCGGAATTTGTGGAGAAGCGCTCCCGCTTCATCGGCCAGCTCTGGCGGGTGGAGACCGAGGAGGAGGCCCGCGCCCACATCGAGGAGGTCCGGAAGCAGTACCACGATGCCCGGCACCACTGCTTCTGCTACGTCCTCCGGGAGGGGAACATCCTGCGCTACGGCGATGACGGCGAGCCCCAGGGCACGGCGGGACAGCCCATGCTGAACGTCTTTCTGAAGGAGGAGGTCACCAACGCCGTGTGCGTGGTGACCCGGTACTTCGGCGGCATCCTTCTGGGAGCCGGAGGCCTGACCAGAGCTTACGGCGGCACCGCCAAGCTGACACTGGACGCTGCGGGCATCAGCCGGATGCGCCTGTGGGCGGTGCTGGCGGTGCCGTGCCCCTATCCGATGTACGAGCGGATGCGTCTGCTGGTAGAGAAGAGCGGCGGGACGGTGGAAAACGCCGACTTCGGTACGGACGTGCTTCTGACGGTACTTCTCCCCGCAGAGGACGTGGACGCCTTTCAGGAGAAGGTGACCGAGCTGTCCGCCGGGACCATCGAGGTACTGGTAGAGGAGGAACTGTTTCAGCCTGGTCCGCCATGAGGCATACAGTCTTTTTCTTTGTGAACAAAGAAAAAACGCAAAAAGAAAAACTTTTTTGGCGAAACTGTGTTTCGCCTGACGGGCAAGGAAGTGATGAAAATGCATGATACGGCACTGCGTTGATTTTTCTGATCCGGCCTGAAAGCGCCGGAATGAAAAATCAACGTAAAGGAGAATATTTTTTTCATGAAACGACAAACACTGTGGACCTACGATTTCACAGTCATAACGATAGGAAGCTTTGTTTCACTGGTGGGGAACGCTCTGTCCAATTTCGCCCTTAGTCTGCTGGTCCTGGACTACACAGGCTCCACCTTTTTGTACATGCTGTTCCAGGTGAGCTTTCAGCTGCCCATCATGATCTGTCCCGTTCTGGCGGGGCCCTGGCTGGACCGCGTGAGCCGGAAAAAGGTGATCTATGCCCTGGACTTTCTGTCTGCGGGGATCTATTTCCTGCTGTTCCTGCTGCTGGCGGGCGGATGGTTCAGCTATCCCGGACTGCTGGCGGTCAGCTTTCTCACGGGGATCATCGACGGAACCTACATCGTGGCATTTGACAGCTTTTATCCCAACCTCATCACCGAGGGGAATTTCCAGAAGGGGTATTCTGTCTATGGCCTGCTGGTGGACTTGTCCGGCCTTGCCAGCCCGCTGGCGGCGGTGATCTATTACCGCATGGGCGGCGCGGCGTCCCTGTTTGCCATCAACGCCCTCAGCTTTCTGGTCGCCGCCTGCTTTGAGGTGACGATCCGCTTCCGGGAGACTCATATGGACGAAGCGCCCAGGGAAACGGCCAGGAGCGCCTTCGTACAGTTCCGCCTGGAACTGCGGGAGGGCGTGGACTATATTCGCGGAGAGAAGGGCCTGCTGTTCATCGCCCTGTATTTCATGGTGAGCAACCTGGCCTACAGCGCGGAGCAGCTCCAGCTGCCCTACTTCCTGAACCACGCCGCCAGATTTGCGGCCTGGCCGGTGGCGGCGGCGACGCTTTACTCCATACTGAGCAATTTCACGACGGCGGGCCGCCTGCTGGGCGGCGCGGTCCAGTACAGGCTGCGCATCCCCAGAGAGAGAAAGTTTGCCGTTGCCTTTTTCGTCTATGTGGCGATCAATGTACTGTCCGGGACGCTGCTGTTCCTGCCGGTGCCCTTGATGGCGGTGTGGTTTTTTATGGACGGCGCGCTGGGCGTGACCTCCTACACCATCCGGTCGGCGGCGATGCAGTCCTATGTGCCGGACAACAGGCGGGCACGGTTCAACGGGATATTCCAGATGATATGCTTTGTGGGGAGCGTTGCCGGAAGCCTGCTGATCGGCGCTCTGTCGGAGGTATTTCCGGAGAGGGCGATCCTGCTGGCCGCCAACGCGCTGGTCCTGGGCGCGATTTACCTGTTCATCTGGCGGGGCAGGGAGGATATCAAAAAGATATATAACCGGGACGTATGATTTAATAAGGGCGCTCTCTTTACGGAGAGCGCCCTTAGACTGCTTAATGATTTTGGCATCGCTGGACCCAAGTGTCCCATCTTGGGTAGGCCTTGATTTCTGCAAGCCCGGTGCGCAGAATGCCCAGGCATTCGTCTACCCACTCATCGTCCCCAAGGCTCTTGATATGGAATGGAAAGTATCCCTCCTTTGGATGATCTCATCGACCTTCCCGTCGCGGTCATTTCGGTATCCGAACAGCTCGTCGATCGAAACTCCGAAATGGTTGGCAATAGAGGGGAGAAGGGTCATATCAGGGTAACAGATATTTTTCTCCCAGCGGGATACCGCCTGAGGCGTGACGTCAAGCACCTGCGCCAGCTCCTCCTGTGTCCGACCGTCTCTGCGGCGGAATTCCCGCATACATTCTCCGAGTTGAATTTGCATGTATAATGCGCAGTCTTTAGCTTTTCAATGCACCGGACACCGCGTGTCGCTCCTCCAGCCATTTTCCCCGCAGCAGCCGCACCAAAAACAGGATGCCCCGGATGCAAAGCTCCCCGCACATGGCAATCCATACACCCGGCAGTCCAAGCCGGGGAGCCAGCACCATGGCCGCCGTCAGGCGAACGCCCCACATACTCACCAGATTCAGCACACTGGGGGCCAGGGTGTCCCCAGCGCCCCGCAGGGCGCCCGCCACCACGATGGATGCCGCGAACAGCGGCTCGGCGAAGGCCTCGATCCGCAGAACATAGGCTCCCAGCGCCCGGATCTCCGGATCCGGGGTCAGCAGGGAGAACAGCCAAGGCGCCAAAACGAACATCAGCGCCCCGGTGCAGGCCATAATCAGGACGCCCAAGGCGACGGAGAGATTGGCGAACCGCCTGGCCAGATCTTTCCGCTCTGCGCCGATACTCTGTCCCACAAGCGTGGTAGCGGCGGAGCCAATGCCGTAGCCCGGCATGTAGCAAAAGCTTTCCGCCGTCACTGCCAGGGAGTCCGCCGCCACTGCCACGGTTCCCAAAGGAGCCACAATCCGGGTAGCCGCCACGTGGGCCCCGCCCAGAACGATACGCTCCAGCGCCAGGGGCAGAGCCAGCCTGGCGGCGTTGTGGAGGCAGCGTTTTTCCAGCCGCCAGGGGATGCCCTTCTCCAGCTTCAGGACCGGAGACCGGAAGCACAGAAACAGAACCATCAGCAGTCCAGTAACCACCTCCGACAGCGCGGTCCCCAGCGCCGCCCCGGTTACGCCCAGCCCCGCCCCCGGCATCGTAAAGGACAGTTCTCCCAAACGCACCATCCGGGCAGGAAAGATAAGCAGTCCGTTAAAGACCACATCCAGCGCGCACATCAGAATGTTGAGGATGCTGGGGGTACGCATATCCCCGCTGCACTGGAGCATTCCGCCGGATGCCTGCCGCAGCAGGGCAAAAGGAAGGGCGCAGGCAAAGATCAGGAAATACCGCGATGCATCAGGCTGCACATCCGCTGCGCCCTTCAGCCAGACCGGCAGGCTGCCGCTGATTCCAGCCCCCATAGCCCCCAGCACCACACCGAAAGCCAATGCAACCATCAGTCCCTGCCGAAGCACGGACTGGGCTTCCTGCCGCCGTCCGCCGCCGATCATCTGAGCAATCTGGACGGAGAAGCCGGTGGCTGCCGCGATGCTGATGCCCCCAAAAAGCCAGGTAGTAGAGGATACCAGCCCGATGGCGGCGGTGGCACCGGCGCCCAAGGAGCCCACCATGGCTGCGTCAATATACTGCATGGCAATAGAGCTGATTTCCGCCAGTATGGCCGGGACGCTCAGGCGCAGGACCAGCGCAATCTGCTGCCGGAGTCCCGGAGACGCGTCAGGACTGAGATAGGCGCTCCAATTGATTTCCTTTGCCATAGTGCCTCACTTTCTCCCGGATTCTATAGGGTGGTTTCTGTCGCAATTCGTACAAGTAGGCATTATATCAGCAATTTCTCCATCTTGCAAGTAAGGGATCCCGGAAAATTTCCGCTGCCGGTGGTCTGGGGGATTGCTTTTCCCATCCGTTTCCGGTACAATAGGGGAAAACCGCCGGTATATCTTAGGCGAATCTGACAAAAAGTGAGGACTCCACATATGAATCAAAAGGAACTGGGTGAGCTGCGCCGCCGCCTCCGCCCGGACAAGTGCGCCATCAAGTGCATTTACGGCTGCTACGTCAACGGCAACAAAGAAATTGTCTCCTATCTGGACGAATCTTTGGGCCGGATGAGCGAGGAGGAGGCGGAGAAGTATCTGAGCCTTCTGAAAAAGACGATGTCCGGCTCTTTGGGCAGGAACCTGGTGGACGTGGTATTTTCCACCGAGCAGGTGATGGACAGTGATGAGTACCGCCTGCTCTCCGCTCTGCGTGAGTCGGAGCTGAAGAGCGGGGAGATCCGGGAGGAGTTCTACCGGAAGGTCATCGACTCTCTGGACATGGGGGACAGCAACTACGTGATTCTGCTGGCATACGATGCTTATGACGTGCCCACCCGGAGCCGGGACGGCGAGGCAGTGGACTCCGATACGATGTACCGCTACATACTCTGCTGCGTCTGCCCGGTGAAGGACGGTAAGCTGGAGCTGGGATACTTCCCCGGAGAAAACGAGTTTCACAGCTGTCCCCCCGGCCAGATCGTAGCCCCGCCGGAGCTGGGATTTCTGTTCCCGGCCTTTGACGATCGGGCGGCCAATATCTACAACGTCCTGTTCTACACCAAATCTGCCGGTGATCTCCACCAGGACTTCCTGAACGCGGTGTTTCATACGGAGCCTCCCATGTCTGCCGAAGAGCAGCGGGAGTCCTTCGAGTCCGCCCTGACCTCCGCCCTGGCGGAGAGCTGCCGCCTGGAGGTAGTGCAGGCTATCCACGAGCGGCTCCGGGAGAAGATTGAGGCCCACCGGGAGAGCAAGGACCCGGAAGTCCCTTCTGTTACCGCCGGGGAGGTGGAGGATATACTCCTCCGGCAGGGGGTTGGCCAGGAAGAAGCGGCAGCGTTCCGGACCCAGTGCGCCGAGTGCTTCGGGGAAAACGCCGCCCTGAACCCGGAAAATCTCATCGACAGCAAGCACTTCCAGGTAAAGGCCGGAGAGGTCACCGTATCGGTGGACCCCGCCAGCAGCTACCTGGTGGAGACGCGGGTGATCGACGGCATTAAATACCTGCTCATTCCCTCCGGAAACGCCGTGGAGGTCAACGGCCTGCCCGTATCCGTGGGCGGCGAAGCACCGGAAGAATAAATGCATCTTGCTGGGAGAGGCGCTGGCCTTTCCCAGCGAAAATTTTATCCCCCCGCCCAAAAACGCCCCGATCCGCCACGCCGGACATGGTATGGTAAACGAACCAGTGTGTGAGCAAGAAGGGGAGAGGTATATGGAATACGCAATGCTGGGGATGATCTTCCTGGCGGGGATCATCCTGATCGTAAAGGGCGGGGACTGGTTCGTGGATGCGGCCTCCTGGATTGCGGAGGTCAGCGGCATCCCGAAGCTGATCGTGGGAGCCACCATCGTCAGTCTGGCCACCACGCTGCCGGAGCTGCTGGTGTCGGTCATGGCGGCCACCCAGGGGAAAGTAGACATGGCGGTAGGCAACGCGGTGGGCAGCGTGACCGCCAATCTGGGGCTCATCATGGCGGTGTCCATCATCTGTATGCCCGTCAGGATCTACCGTGGGGACTACCTCCTCAAGTCCGTGCTGATGCTGGCCGCCGCCGGCGTGCTGGTATGGGGCTGCGGCCGGGGCGGCGTCGGGTTGTCCCTGTCCCTGCCGCTGCTGGCGATCTTCGCCGTCTTTACATATGAGAACATCCGGGGTGCGAACCGCGCCATGCACTGCGGCGGGGACCTCGGCCCTCTGCGTACAAGGCCCAGGAAAAGAGCGGTGTTCTTCCAGTGCCTCAAGTTTTCCCTGGGCGCGGCGGCGGTAGTGCTGGGCGCGGACCTGCTGGTGGACAGCGCCAGCGCCCTGGCGCGTCTGGCCGGGGTCTCCGAGCGAATCATCGGTGTTACCATCGTAGCCATCGGCACATCCCTGCCGGAGCTGGTGACCACCGTCACCGCCATCGTAAAGAAGCAGTCCGCGCTGTCAGTAGGCAACATCCTGGGGGCAAATATTTTGGACCTGACCATGATCCTGCCCCTCAGCGCCTTGATCTCCGCTCAGACTCTGCCGGTGTCCGCTGCTTCGGCCCGAATCGACCTGCCCGCCTGCCTGCTGGTGGGAGCCATCGCGGTAGTCCCTGCCATGGTCACCGCCCGGTTCTGGCGGTGGCAGGGCATCGCTCTGCTGGCGGTCTACGGCGGATACGTCCTGTTGACCTGCTCCGCATGAATACCCTCAAAAGCGCGGCACACCGCCGCGCTTTTTTTGCGTCAAAAACTTAGGTTGACAATGTAGACCAATTGTGATATGATAGGTCTACAAAGTAAACCAAAGGAGGCGAACTGATGGGACCGATCAAACTGACTGCAAGCGAGTGGAGCGTCTTAGACAGCCTGTGGCAGGAGAGCCCCCAGACGGTGATGCAGCTGGTGTCAAATCTGGGCAGGACCGTAGGCTGGGCCAAGAGTACCACCATCACCACTCTGCGCCGGATGGAGGAAAAGGGGCTCGTCAACTGCGAAACGATTGGCAAGGGAAAATCCTATACACCCGCTGTGGAACAGGAGCAGGCGGAGATCCAAGAGACGCGCTCCTTCCTGGACCGGGTGTACCGGGGCAGCGTGGGGCTGATGATGAGTGCCATGGCCCAGCGACAGGAGCTGAGTCCGGAGGATATCGCTGAACTGCGAGATATTCTCCGGAAAGCGGAGGAAGGAGACACGAGATCATGATGGAATGGATCGCCTCCTCCAGTCTCTTGATCTTGGCCGTACTGTTTCTCCGGGCTGTTCTGGGGAAGCGGATCAGCGCGGGATTGCGGTACGGCTTGTGGTCGGTTGTGCTGGCGCGGCTGCTGGTGCCAGTGTCCCTGTTCAGCCTCTCGGTCATAGCTCTGCCCGCCGTAGAGCCTCCGGAGGCCTTGCGGCAGGAGAGCATCTATGTCCTGCCGGTGGAGTCCAAACCGGCAGAGGAGTCCGGCGTCCGTTTTGCGGAGGACGGACGGATCGAGGCCCCCGATTCCTTCGGCTACGCCCGCCTGGAGGATGAGGGCAGGACCGTCATCCGCTACACGGAGAAGGTCAGTCTCATGGAACTGCTGGGGTGGATCTGGGCCGCCGGGGCGGCGGTTATGGCGGTGGTCCTCATCATCGCCAATGTACGCTTTACCATCCGCCTGCGCCGGGTGCGCCGTCCTCTGGAGGGCACCAGCGCCCCGGTGCCTGTGTACACAGCCATGGGCCTGCCCTCGCCCTGCCTTGTGGGCCTGTTCTGCCCCGCCGTTTATGTTACAGAGGAAGCGGCAGCAAATCCCGCCACACTGCGGCACGTACTGGCCCATGAGCTGACCCACTACAACCACCGTGACCACCTGTGGAGTGTCCTTCGGGGCGCGGCACTGGCGGTCCATTGGTGGAACCCGCTGGTATGGCTGGCAGTGGTGTGCAGCCGCCGGGACGGCGAGCTGGCCTGTGACGAGGGTGCGTTGAAGCGCCTTGGCGGCGGGGAGCGCACGGCCTACGGCGAGACCCTGCTGGCCCTGGTCACCGCCAAGTCGAAACCCGCCGATCTTCTGAGCTTCGCCACCACCATGACCGGCGGCAAGCGGAGCCTGAAGGAGCGCATCCAGCGCATCGCCCAGCAGCCCAAGCGGCTGGCTGGCGCGATGGTTGCGGTCATTGCCCTGCTGAGCCTGTCCACTCTGGCTGCCTTTGGACAGGCGAAAGAGGCGCCTGCCGCCGGCTCTCATGACGATGCTTGGAAGAACGCGGTGATTACTGTGCAGGAAAACGGGATTCCTTATATTCAATACGAGAACGGTAGGGAAGACCTAAGCGGCGAGCCTATTCCGGCGCCCCGTGAGTGGGCGGACGATGATCTGGCGGAGCGGAGTGAAGCCCGGTATCTGCCCAGTTCTCCCCATATCTGGGCAGAACTGGTCTCACCCACGGACGGCTGGCTGGTGGCCTGCTATGGCAGGGGGGAGGCGGCGGACGCCTACGTCTATAAAACATCGGACAGCGGTATGACCTGGAGCGAAACCGCCATGCCCGGGACCGGCTGGCACATCGCGGCCGTAGGCTTCCTGACCCCGGACCGGCTGATCGTGGCCCAGCAGCTCTTGGACGGCGAGGCCCCCTGCCTTATCACCAAGGACGGTGGCGAGACCTGGGAGGAGGTCGATCTGCCGGACGTGCAGGTACTGTCCGTCGGACCCGCCGGGCCGAACACACAGACTATCGTCATAGAGGCCGGAAGGTATGAAGAAGGCCCGGTAACATGCTTCATGCGCTCCCCAGACATGGGGGATACCTGGTACCTCAGCTACCCCACCTATCCAGCCACGACCATTCAGGCCGACCTGGACCATGACGGCATCCCGGAGGATCTGACCCTGTCCCGCTCCAGAAGGGATGCAGGCTATGACTTCTGGTCGCTTCTGTGGCTGTCACAGCGTGGAAAGCCCGATAAGCCGGCACCTTACCACCGGGACTCCTGGGCAGGTATGGCAACGACCGTTCACCCGGACTGGACCGCCTTTTTCCTGTGCCGGATGGATGGGGAGGACTACCTGCTCCAGTATACGCCCTACATGAGCTGCGGTCTCGCCGAATACAGCTACAAGCTGTTCTATCTGACAGTCTACGGCGAGGAAGTGGTCGTACAGGAAAACTCACTGGAATTTGATATCAATTTTGAGTCCGATCAAGCGGACCGTCACCAATTCGACCCCAGGGCCGTCAATGCCTTCATGGAGGAGATCAACGCCCTGCTGGCCAACAGTGAGCAGCTGGTGAATACGGACGAGTATCTCCAGGAGACTTTCCAGAAGGAGGGACGTCTGTACGACAGCCTGGGGTGGCTGGATGGCAATGAGTATGGTTTTTCCCGAGATGAAAACAGGTCCCTGCTGGAAAATCTGTTGGTCTATCGAAACAGGGCGGCGGAGAGTGCGGCATTCCCGTACGTTTCGGATGTGCTGTCCAGCCTGCGGAAGGAAGATATCCGCATGATGTCCTGGGGCGGTACAAACATCAGCTATAGACGCAGTAAGTCTTTGGTTGCGGATACGCTCAACGGTTTGGCAGGGAGTGTAGAATATCTGACCGATGTGGATGGAGATTTCAGCCGCGGAAGCGCTTTTATTGGCTATATCTCCGATGGGAGCGAAACCCAGCACACCATTCTTCTGGAGATCACGGAAACGGATGAATTGGAGAATATTGTCCGTATCACGTGCAAGGGGGAAACGACAGTTTTAATCTACTCTGAGAATCCCGACAATGACAGCCACTATTTGAGAAGCGTGCCATATACAATCACTGCCTACGTGGAGGATGAAACACTTTACCGTATGGTCTATTGCAATGATGCGCTCTGGGAAGATTAATCAAAAAAAGCAAACCGAAGGAGGCATGAAATTATGTTGGAATGGATCATCTCTTCCAGTCTCTTGATCCTGATCGTGCTGTTCCTGCGAGCCGTTCTGGGGAAGCGGATCAGCGCGGGACTGCAATACAGCCTGTGGTCGGTTGTGCTGGCACGGCTGCTGGTGCCTGTGACTCTATTCAGCCTTGCAATAATGGCTCTGCCCGCCGCAGAACCCCCGGAGGCCCTGCGGCAGGAGAGTATCTACGTCCTGCCGGTGGAGTCCAGACCGGCAGAGGAGTCCGGCGTCCGGTTTGCGGAGGACGGACGGATCGAGGCCCCCGATTCCTTCGGCTACGCCCGCCTGGAGGATGAGGGCAGGACCGTCATCCGCTACACGGAGAAGGTCAGTCTCATGGAACTGCTGGGGTGGATCTGGGCCGCCGGGGCGGCGGTTATGGCGGTGGTCCTCATCATCGCCAATGTACGCTTTACCATCCGCCTGCGCCGGGTGCGCCGTCCTCTGGAGGGCACCAGCGCCCCGGTGCCTGTGTACACAGCCATGGGCCTGCCCTCGCCCTGCCTTGTGGGCCTGTTCTGCCCCGCCGTTTATGTTACAGAGGAAGCGGCAGCAAATCCCGCCACACTGCGGCACGTACTGGCCCATGAGCTGACCCACTACAACCACCGTGACCACCTGTGGAGTGTCCTTCGGGGCGCGGCACTGGCGGTCCATTGGTGGAACCCGCTGGTATGGCTGGCAGTGGTGTGCAGCCGCCGGGACGGCGAGCTGGCCTGTGACGAGGGTGCGTTGAAGCGCCTTGGCGGCGGGGAGCGCACGGCCTACGGCGAGACCCTGCTGGCCCTGGTCACCGCCAAGTCGAAACCCGCCGATCTTCTGAGCTTCGCCACCACCATGACCGGCGGCAAGCGGAGCCTGAAGGAGCGCATCCGGCGCATCGCCGTCCAGCCCAGGCGGCTGGCCAGTGCGGTGGTGGCCGTGGTAGTGATCCTCTCTCTGGCGGCTGTCTGCGCTTTTGGACGCGCGGAGGCAAAAGAGGCTGACCCGCTGTTCCAGCCTCCGGGCCTCTGCTGGAACGACAGCATGGCGACCGTGATCGAAAAGCTTGGCATCACGGAGGAGCAGATACTTTATAACGAACAGGACGAGTTATCAGATCCCAATACCGCGAAGGAACAGAGCCTGGCCGTCAAGGACGTGTCCTTCCTTGGGTACAATACCACAGTCGGCTTCAACTTTATCCACTATGTGGGTGCGGCTGACGGCTATGGTCTGAATAATGTGACCGTTGCTTTTCCGGAAGAAGCGGACATGGCGGCGGTCAAAGCGGAGCTGATCGAGCGGTACGGTGAGGGCGAGGCC
>ERZ779621.232-NODE-232-length-32257-cov-26.105832_pt1 | contig 32257 bp, 26 predicted proteins | sample MGYA00514215_ERZ779621 | MGnify/ENA primary metagenome ERZ779621 (study PRJEB29562, sample SAMEA4376715) | mouse gut metagenome | isolation source: Cecum | study: EMG produced TPA metagenomics assembly of the A DSS colitis mouse model was used to assess the...
AGGAATTTACTGGGATTCACTGGCTTCTTAGTGGTACAAACTTTTTACTCTCAAGAAATGTATATGACATGTTTTTTCTCCTTTTTTATGATACAAACACTATTTCCCCATACAGAACTTTGAAAAAATCTCATTCACGAGATCCTCCCCGACCTCCTCCCCTATAATCCTTCCAAGCGAGGCATAGGCACTCATCAAATCAATCGAATAAAAATCTTCCGGCATCTGGTCAGCTAAACTATGCAGTACCATCTCCATACTCTCATATGCCTCCCTCAACGCTTCTTTATGCCGCTGATTTGTGATATATATTTGATCATTGACCGCAATCTCACCACCAAAAAATAAACGCTTTATCACATTCTCAAATTCGTCGATGCCTGTATTCTCTTTTGTGGAGGTTTTTATAACTGACACTTGTGTCAGTTTTTTTATGATCCTGTCTTCACTGACAACCTGCTCCAGATCCGATTTATTTAGAAGCACGATCACTTTCTTATCTGCGATCATCTCCATGATCTCTTCATCATTCTCATCAAGCGCACACGATGCATCCACAACATAGATGACCAGATCAGCATCCTCCGCATATTTCCTTGCTTTCTCAACGCCGATCTTCTCGACCTCATCTTCCGTATTTCTTATCCCGGCAGTATCGATGATATTCAGTCCCACACCGTTCAATCTGATAGATTCCTCCAACACATCTCTCGTTGTGCCGGCGACACTTGTCACGATCGCTTTCTCTTCACCGACAAGCAGATTTAACAGAGATGATTTTCCAACATTTGGTTTGCCGACGATCACAGTATTGATCCCATCCTTTAGCATCTTTCCGTTATCGGCACTGTCGATCAGTTTTTTCAACTCGCCATGGATCCTTGTCGCTCTCACCTCCAGTTTTTCAAGATATCCTTCCAGGCTGATGTGCTCTGGATCATCGAGCGCCGACTCGATAAACGCGATCTCATACAAGATATCTTCACGCAGGGAATGCACTTTATCTGACACTGCACCTTTTAACTGCTTCACAGAAGATCTCAGGGCAAACTCATTCTTAGAATGAATGATATCCATGACCGCCTCTGCCTTTGACAGATCGATCCTTCCATTTAAAAATGCCCTTTTTGTAAACTCTCCCGGCTCTGCAATCCTGCACCCATTTTTAATGATCACTTCCAATATCTGATCCATCACAAGGATTCCGCCATGACAATCTATCTCAACGATATTCTCTTTTGTGTAAGTGTTGGGAGCACGCATCACTGCTACCATCACCTCATCAACCAACTCGTCACCATCATAAATAAACCCATAATGAATTGTATGGCTCTTGACATCAACAAGCCGTTTTTTATCATTTTTTGAACGATATACCCTGTCTGCGATCTCGATCGCCTCATCGCCGCTGATCCTGACTATACCAATTCCCGAATCCCCGACTGCTGTAGCAATCGCTGCAATGGTATCTGTTTTCATTACACGGTCCCTCCTTTTTTCATAATAGACTCTTGGAGTCTCTTTGCGCCTGATATTGTGAGAAGATTTTTTGTCAGATGTGCACAAATTTATGAGGCGTACGTGGCACGTACGTTGATTAAATTTGTGTGCATATGACGGTAAATCTGCCACAATAGCAGATGCAGGGGAGATTCCGAGAGGCTATCATATATAACATCTGATCGAACAGGGAACAGATATATTAAACGCTACTTGCCACACCGGGCACCCGTCAGCCTTTGCTGGCATTCTTCCAAAACGAGTGCACGACTGCAAAAAAATAAACCTTGATATCATCAAGGTTCATTTTATCATAATCTATTGCTCTTATTCAACTGTTTCTGCGCTGCTTTCTGCGTTATCCTGGTCGTAATTCTTATTTCCGTCCCGATTGTATTCTTTGCCGGCTCTATTGTATCCCTTATTATAATTCTTATTGTATCCTCTGTTTCCCCGATACCCTCTATTGTCATTGTAATTGCCGTCTCTCTTTGGGGTTACGACCACACGCCGGAAAGGTTCATCGCCTTCACTGTGCGTCGTCACGTATCTGTCGTTCTGCAGTGCAGAGTGAATGATCCTTCTCTCATAAGGATTCATGGGCTCAAGGGATACAGGTCTTCTGGTCCTCTTTACTTTATACGCGATATTCTTAGCCAGATTTTCCAGTGTTTCCCTGCGTCGCTGCCTGTAATTCTCTGTGTCAACCTTTACCCTGATATATTCACTTGTTCCCTTGTTGACAACAAGCGAGATCAGATACTGCAGTGAATCCAGAGTCTGCCCTCTCTTGCCGATCAGCACACCCATCTCATCGCCGCTGAGTTCCACTTCAAGAGATTTCAAGGAATCATTATATTTTGCAGAAATATCCACTTTGATGCCCATAGCAGCAAACACATCAGCCAGAAATTGCTTGGACACACCCTCAACATCGATATCCACGCTATTCGAAACTGCTTCCGCAACACTCGATATGACCGGATCATCGGTAATCTTCACAGGTTCGATCACTTCCTCATGTAGCTCTTCCTTAACCCTTGCCCTGATGACTGCTGGTCTAACTCCCATTCCAAGGAAACCAGCCTTTCCCTCATCAATTACCTCATAATCAAGCTTATCACTTGGTATTGAAAAATGTCTACATGCCTCAGTAATGGCATCATTCTTTGTTTTACCTTTAAACTCCATGTATTCCATTTCATTTTCCCCCATAAAATAAAAACATAATCGAATTAACTCTTTTCATTATACTGTTTTACCATATTCGCTTTCGCAGCAAGACTTCCTGCCTTCGCATTCCTGTTATAGTACTCTGTAGCTTTTCTGATATCCTCTGCCTTTTCCTCATCCGTCTTTACAGGACGTTTTGAAGCAGTATTTTGATAGGAAGCCTTTGAGGAGATGTTTTTCGTATTTGTGCGGGCAGCCGCCTGAAGCTTTGCCGGATCGATTCCCTGTTTCTTTAATTTCTCTTTATACTTCTCTACATTCTTCTCAATCTCTGCATCAATATCCATCTTGTCAATATGCTTGTTGATCGCAACCTGCTGGATGCTCCTCACCACTGCACCGATCACCCAGTACAGACCCATACCGGCAGGCAGTGTGAGACAGAACCACGCCGACATTACCGGCATCAGCGTATTCATCATTTTCATGGACTGCTGCATCGCCTCCGCAGTATCGTTGGAAGGCTGCTGTTTTTTCTGTTTATCATTGTTCGTTGCCGGCTGCGGCATTAACTTGTAGTTCAGCCACTGTGTTACAGCAGCAAGAACAGGGATTGCGATCGCACCTGCAAGCAGCAGATAATTTCCCGCAGCAAAAGCCGTCTTCATCGTGTCCATCGGAGAATTACCGATGTTGAGTCCCAGAAAATTGTTGTATATATCGATCAAACCCTTCTCGGAACCGTTAGTCAATATCAGACTGCCATTGTAAGTCAGATCTGCCAGACCAAATTTCTCGGAGAGTGCAGTCATATCAAGTGTAGACGTCTTATTCAGTGTGTCGATGATCGCGTTTCTCGTATTGCCTGCTATATCAAAATTTTTTGAAAAAAATGCTGCGGAAGACAATGCCCTGACTTCCTCCACACCGTTTGGTGCCAGCATGATCTTGTCTGCAAGGACACCAAATGCCTCACCGATCTTGGTCACATACGCCGGCATTGCATAGATGACGCGATAGAGCGCAAACAAGATCGGCATCTGGATCAAGAGCTGGACACAGCTTCCCGAAGGGGATACACCATATTTTGCATAGACCGCCTTGGTCTCCTGGTTCATGGCAAGCATGGACGCCTGATCCTGTTTCCCTTTATACTTAGCCTGTATTGCCTGTATCTCAGGATTCATCCTGACCTGCAGCTTTGAAAACTTCTGCTGTTTGATGGTAAGCGGCATCAAAAGCAGATAGATCACAATTGTAAATAGAATAATAGATAAACCGATATTTGGAATGCCAATCAAATTCAGAAACTCGAAAATGCCATTCATGATTAAGCCTAAAAGCTTAACAATGTACTTAAATATCGGAGTTGAATTTTGCGTTAACAGCATAAAATCCATTTTACTCCTCCTGATCAATTAAAACCGATAAAAGGTTTTTATTTTCTTTTTTTCTTTTTTATCATTAATAATAGAAGGAACGGGGTCATACCCTCCCTTTGAAAAAGGATTGCAACGGAGAATCCTCCATGCGCAGAGCATCCCGCCCCTCAAAGCACCATACTGTCTGACCGCTTCAAGTCCATACTGGGAACACGAGGGAAAATACGGACACTTTGTGGTTTTTAACGGTGAAAGATATTTTTGATAGAATAAAATAAGCCATACAAAAAGCTTTTTCATGAAAACACCTGCTTCTGATTCATATCAATACATTTTTATGGAGCCTTGCTACATGGAGCAATGCACTCTCGATCTCCTTAAATTTGATATCTTTTGCATTGACCCTCGCTACGACTACAATGTCTAGACCACTTTGAAACATACCCTCATTCAACCGGTAACTTTCCCTGATCAATCTGGTGACATGATGCCTGACAACACTGTTCCCTACTTTTTTGCTAACTGAAATCCCAAGTCTGTTCTTATCTAATCCATTTTCTAACACATACATCACTAAATATCTGTTGGCATAACTTCTCCTGCCGCCATAAACATTCTTAAAATCCCTGTTGCTCTTTAACGATTCCGAAAATTTCATAATATACCTATAATAATGTGCAGTCGAATAGAGGAATATAATCCCCTACCCGCACCGGACACCCGTCAGTTCCTGATGTCATTTTCCTATGAGTGTCCATTTGCATACCCGCATCCAATGGCACGGGCAATCGAGTAGGGGAATGACCTGCTCCCCTACTCGCGCGCGGGGTGCGTGCAGCAACGCTGCTAATTTCCCTACGCACCCCTGCGCATAGAAAAAAAGGTCACATACCGTGACCTGTAAATTATGCAGATAATCTCTTTCTTCCCTTAGCACGTCTTGCAGCCAGAACCTTTCTTCCGCCTGGTGTGCTCATTCTGGCTCTAAAGCCATGAACCTTGCTCCTCTGTCTTTTCTTTGGCTGAAATGTCATTTTCATATTCGAAACACCTCCTTCTCAATTTACCTTTCCAATCGGATATTCCTCCGAACAAATGCCACTATCTTAATCTTCATAAGGATTTACTACTAAAATCCATACCAGACATTTGTACAAAACGGTAAGTTATCCCGCATTATCCAGCGATATCACCTGCAAGTATTAGAAAATATCATGATGATTATATACCATACAAATATTGAAGTCAAGGAAAATAATATAAATTTAACAGACAATCCCTCTAACCACACCCTTTCCACAGAAAAAGATATGAAATCCACATGAGACAAAAGATATCCACAATTTGTGGGTAACTTGTGGATATCTCGTTGAAAAGTTGTAGAAAACTGAATTCCGCAAATGTGGGACATCAATAAATATCACTGTGGATGCTGTATATAATTATTCGCATATTTATCCACATACTGTGGATTTCTGATTAATTAAGGTGTAAAAAATCAAATTTCCACAAATTTTGGATAAAGTTATCCACAATATCAACAATTTATTGGGGATTTCGTGAATTACTTTAAAAATTTTTCACATTTATTTGCTTTTTTTCCTCATTTGGGTTACTATTAAGGTGTATGATTTTGTGAACTTAGAATGATACCCTTTCAGTGAAAATCTAAACAGTAAAACTTTTGTAGATCAGAGGTAACGCATGAACGAAATTAAAGACAGATGGAATGAGATCAAGGAAATGATCAAAGTTGAATATGACCTCACAGATATTTCATTCAATAACTGGGTTGAGCCCTTACAATTCTATAAAGTTGAAGATGACATTGTGACCATCCTGATACCTTCAGCCCAGGCACGCTTGTTAAAATACATCCAAAAAAATTATTACTTCTGTTTTAAAGCGACGATCTCAGAACTTATGAACCATGAGTACGATGTTGTCTTTATTGCTGAGGATGATGCCATTGCAGAGAAACAGGACGCATCTAACGATAATAAACAGCCAAAAAAGAACATGAACAACCTCAAATACGAAAGTGCGAACTTAAATAACAAATACAAATTTGACACCTTTGTTGTGGGCAGCAACAACAAATTTGCCCACTCCGCCGCACTTGCCGTAGCGGAATCTCCAGGGGAAGCCTACAATCCTTTATATATCTATGGAGGTGCGGGACTTGGCAAAACACATCTGATGCACTCCATCGGACATTTTGTATTAGAACAAAATCAGGATAAAAAAGTCTTATATGTGACCTCAGAACAGTTTACTAACGAAGTGATCGAGTCCATCCGAAGCGGTAATGCCGCCGCGATGACAAAGCTTCGGGATAAGTACAGGACAGTTGATGTGCTCCTCATCGACGATGTACAGTTTATAATAGGAAAGGAATCAACCCAGGAAGAGTTCTTCCACACCTTTAATGTCCTGCATTCTGCCGGAAAACAGATCATACTTTCCTCCGATAAGCCGCCAAAAGAGATGGAGACTTTAGAGGAACGTTTCCGCTCCCGTTTTGAGTGGGGACTGATCGCGGATATCCAGCCTCCGGACTACGAGACGCGTATGGCAATCTTGCGCAAGAATGCAGAGATGTATGACAAAGAGATTGATGACGAGATCATTCAATATATCGCCACGAACATTAAGTCAAACATTCGTGAGCTTGAAGGCGCACTGAACAAAGTCATGGCAAACGCACGTCTGAACAAACAGGAATTAAACCTCGCCTTAGCAGAAGATGCGCTAAAAGATGTCATTTATCCAGATCAGATCCGTGAGATATCTCCGTCGCTCATCATCGATGTTGTCGCAGAACATTTTAATATTTCAAAGGAAGACATTACTTCTAAAAAGCGCAATTCCGAATATGTGATACCCCGACAGATCATCATGTACCTGTGCCGGCAGATGACAGATACTACTTTCCAGATGATCGCAGCATACCTTGGAAAAAAGGACCACACGACAGTCATTCACGGTGTGGAAAAAATTGAGGAAAAGATCCGGACTGATGAGGATTTGAGAAACAAAATAGAAACGATCCAGAAAAAACTGTCGCCTTCATAAGGGATCCTACGTTTACTCTGATCATTAGATTGTGAATTACTCTGAATAACTTTATAATTTTTATGAAGGTTATCCACAAGATAATTTTGACAATTTTCTCGTATTTTAGGCATAAAAGATGATTATTCACAAATCCACTGCCATTACTATGAATGCTACGGATTTATATATAATTATATATATTTTTTGCAGTGGCTGCCATGCCGCCAATATTTCAATTACAGCGAAGGGAGTTATACACATGAAAATCATATGTTCAAAATCAAATCTCTTAAGTGGTGTAAACACCGTTTCTAAGGCTGTGCCGAGCAAAACTACAATGTCAATATTGGAATGTATCCTTATCGATGCTACAAAAGGTGAAATCAAACTGACTGCTAACGATATGGAACTGGGAATCGAGACGATCATAGAAGGTGAGATCGCAGAAAAAGGGGTCATTGCGCTGGACGCAAAGATTTTTCTCGAGATGGTCCGTAAACTTCCGGATAATGATGTCACGATCTCAACGGATCCTTCTTATAAAGCGACAATAACATGCGAAAAAGCAAAATTCAATATTGTCGGAAAATCAGGGGAAGATTTCTCCTACCTGCCGCAGATTGATCGGTCAGAATCAATCTGTGTGTCACAGTTTACTTTGAAGGAAGTTATCAGACAGACTATCTTTTCTATTGCAGATAATTTTACGAACAAAATCCTCACAGGAGAACTCTTTCAGATCAACGAGGATATCCTGAAAGTGGTATCGTCGGATGGACTGCGTATTTCGCTTCGGCGTATCCATTTGAAAAATTCATATCCCGCCAGAAAAGTGATCGTTCCGGGCAAGACTTTAAGTGAGATTAGTAAGATCCTGCCGGGAGATGCCGATAAGGATGTCAATATTTTCTTTACAAGCAAACATATATTATTTGAGTTTGACAATACGACAGTTGTTTCGAGACTGATCGAGGGAGATTACTTAAAAATTGACAATATCCTCTCTGCGGACTATGAGACAAAGGTCATGATCAATAAGAAGGAATTTCAGAATTGTATCGACCGCTCTACCCTGCTCGTCAAAGAGGGAGACAAAAAGCCGATCATTTTGAATATACAAGACGATGTTATGGAGCTCAAGATGAATTCTGTCATCGGAAGCCTGAATGAGGACATTGATATCACGAAGACAGGAAAAGATTTATTGATCGGTTTTGATCCGAAATTTTTGATCGATGCCCTGAAGGTGATCGAGGACGAGGAAGTAGAGATCAAGCTGCTCAACTCCAAAGCACCGTGTTTTATCAAAGATAATGAGGAAAATTACACGTATCTGATCCTGCCCGTGACGTTTAGCACAGTAAATTAACTGTTTACTGATGTTCTTCTTGAAAAGAAAGGTAGGATGGTTAACTATGCAAAAAATAAAGATCAGGGATGATTATATCAAACTAGGGCAGGCATTGAAACTTGCAGGTCTAGTCGGATCCGGCGTCGAGGCAAAGATCGTGATCCAGGATGGACAGGTAAAAGTAAACGGGCAGGTGGAGACACAGCGCGGAAAAAAACTTGTTGTGAATGATACAGTGGAATATAATGGAAATACTTTTGAATTAGCGTGAGATCTCTGATTTCACGATCCTGATCAAAGTGCCTGAAAAAGCGGGCGAATGAGTGAGAGATTAAGAATGATTATTAAATCACTGGAGCTTGAGAATTTTAGAAATTATGGGACGCTTTCCATTGATTTTGACAGTGGAACAAATATTCTCTATGGTGACAACGCGCAGGGAAAGACAAACATACTAGAGGCGATCTTCCTGTCTGCCACGACAAAATCCCACAAGGGAAGCAAGGACAGGGATATCATAAACTTTGACGCACAGGAGGCGCACATACGTACTTATGTTATTAAAGATGGGCTTGAGAACCGCGTGGATATGCATCTTAGGAAAAACAAATCAAAGGGAATCGCCATCAATGGACAAAAAATTAAAAAGGCAGCGGATCTATTGGGTTTGCTGAATGTTGTATTTTTCTCACCGGAAGATCTGTCGATCATCAAGAATGGTCCTGCGGATCGACGGCGATTTGTAGATCTGGAACTGTGTCAGCTTGACAGTGTTTATCTGCATGATCTGAACAACTACAATAAAATCATAAACCAGAGAAATAAACTGTTAAAAGAATTATATTTCAATCCGGAATTAAAGGATACCCTTTCTATATGGGACACACAGCTTGTGGCTTTTGGGAGTAAGGTGATCGAGCGCAGAAGTGTGTTTGTAGACCAGCTGAATGAGATCTTGTATGAGATCCATTTAAAGCTTTCTGGCGGGAAGGAAAAACTGAAGATTGTTTATGAACCTGATGTTTTATCAGACAATTTTGAGAAAAAAATGGAGATCAGCCAGGAGAAAGATATTAAGTTCAAGCAGACTTCCATAGGACCGCACCGGGATGATTTTTCTTTTATGGCTGATGATATCGACATACGCAGATTTGGATCACAGGGACAGCAGAGAACAGCTGCACTGTCCTTGAAGCTTGCAGAGCTTGAGCTTGTCAAGAAGGTAACAAAAGATGTGCCGCTCCTGCTTCTTGACGATGTGTTGTCGGAGCTTGACAGCAGCAGGCAGAATTATCTGCTGAACAGTATCGGTGATATCCAGACGATAATCACCTGCACAGGTTTAGAGGAGTTTGTGAATAACCGGTTTGAGATCAACAAAGTATTTGAGGTTTCAAATGCAGTAGTAAGAAATATAGATAGGACTTTGGATCATGTACAGTTGCAGGGACACTGATCTTTTGTGTAGTCTGGATATCACATTTGAATGGGAGGAAATATATGAGTACTGAGGAGTATGGAGCTGACCAGATTCAGATATTGGAAGGTCTTGAGGCAGTCAGGAAGAGACCAGGCATGTATATCGGCAGCACGTCTTCAAGGGGACTGCACCATCTGGTGTATGAGATTGTTGACAATGCGGTCGATGAGGCGCTTGGAGGTTACTGCGATACGATCGATGTCACGATCAATTCCGACAATTCTGTCACTGTTATTGATAATGGGCGGGGGATTCCTGTGGGGATCAACCACAAAGCAGGGATTCCTGCGGTTGAAGTTGTATTTACGATCCTTCACGCCGGCGGTAAGTTTGGCGGTGGGGGATACAAGGTATCTGGCGGGCTGCACGGTGTGGGTGCATCCGTGGTTAACGCGCTTTCTGAGTGGCTTGAAGTTGACATCTACGCAGAAGGGAAGATCTACAATCAGCGCTATGAGCGGGGAAATGTTTGTTATCCTCTGAAAGTGGTCGGTGAGTGTGAGCCGGACAAGACAGGGACAAAGATATCATTCCTGCCGGACAAGACAGTTTTTGAGGAGACTATTTTTGATTATGATGTACTGAAACAACGTCTTAGGGAGATGGCTTTTCTGACTAAGAATCTCAAGATCATCCTTCGCGATCTGCGGCCGGAAGACGGGATCATTGAAAAGACATTTCATTATGAGGGTGGTATCAGGGAGTTTGTGACATATTTAAACAAAAGCAAGACACCGCTCTATGAAGATGTGCTCTATTTTGAGGGAAAGAAGGACAATGTGTATGTAGAGGTAGCGATGCAGCACAATGATTCCTACACAGAGAGCGCTTACAGTTTTGTCAATAACATCAATACACCTGAGGGTGGTACACACCTTGCAGGTTTTAGAAATGCGATCACAAAGACTTTTAACGATTATGCCAGAAATGCGAAACTGTTGAAAGAAAGTGAGGCAAATCTGAGCGGTGATGACATTAGAGAAGGATTGACAGCCATCGTATCGATCAAGATAGAAGATCCGCAGTTCGAGGGACAGACAAAGCAAAAGCTTGGAAACAGTGAAGCCAGGGGAGCAGTCGACAGTGTTGTCAGCGAACAGCTTACGTATTATCTTGAGCAGAATCCTACCGTGGCAAAGCAGATCTGTGAGAAGTCTATTCTTGCGCAGCGGGCAAGGGATGCCGCAAGAAAGGCAAGAGACCTGACAAGGAGAAAGACTGCACTCGACGGAATGACACTTCCAGGAAAGCTTGCCGACTGCTCTGACAAAAATCCGGAGAATTGTGAAATATTTATCGTGGAGGGAGATTCCGCCGGCGGAAGCGCTAAGACAGCGAGAAGCCGTGCAACCCAGGCGATCCTTCCACTGCGCGGAAAGATACTGAATGTGGAGAAGGCAAGGCTTGACAAGATCTATGGCAATGCGGAGATCAAGGCGATGATCACTGCGTTTGGAACAGGGATCCATGATGATTTTGATATCTCAAAACTCCGCTATGGCAAGATCATCATCATGACAGATGCCGACGTGGACGGGGCGCATATTGCGACATTGATGCTCACCTTCCTGTATCGGTTCATGCCGGAGCTGATCAAGCAGGGGCATGTGTATCTGGCAAAACCGCCTCTGTATAAGCTTGAAAAGAATAAGAAGACATGGTATGCGTACTCGGATGAGGAGCTGGCATCGATCCTCGACGAGGTGGGGCGCGACCAGAATAACAAGATACAGCGCTATAAAGGACTTGGAGAGATGGACGCGGAGCAGCTTTGGGACACGACGATGGATCCGGAGAAGCGTGTCCTTCTGAAAGTTTCCATGGACGAGGAGGCGGAATCAGAGATTGACCTGACATTCACAACGCTGATGGGGGACAAGGTGGAACCGAGACGTGAATTTATTGAGACGAATGCAAAAAATGCAAAGAATCTTGATATATAAGGTTGAGGAAGGAGAAAACCGATTCATATGGATGATACAATTTTTGACAAAATAGAGGAAGTAGATCTTCAGAAGACCATGGAGAAATCATATATAGAGTACGCCATGAGCGTTATCGCTTCCCGTGCGCTTCCCGATGTGAGGGACGGTCTAAAGCCGGTGCAGAGGCGTGTGCTCTACTCTATGATCGAGCTGAACAACGGGCCTGACAAGCCGCACAGAAAAAGTGCGCGTATTGTTGGTGATACGATGGGTAAATACCATCCTCACGGCGACAGCTCTATCTACGGAGCGCTGGTCAATATGGCACAGGAGTGGTCTACGCGCTACCCGCTAGTCGACGGACATGGAAATTTTGGTTCTGTGGATGGTGACGGTGCGGCTGCAATGCGATACACAGAGGCCCGTCTCAGCAAGATCTCCATGGAACTGCTTGCTGATATCAATAAGAATACGGTTGATTTCTCGCCAAACTTTGATGAGACGGAGAAGGAACCAGACGTACTTCCCAGCCGTTATCCAAACCTGCTTGTAAACGGCACACAGGGAATCGCTGTGGGTATGGCGACCAATATTCCACCTCACAATCTCAGGGAAGTCATCGCGGCTGTTGTCAAGATGATAGACAACCGTATCCTGGAGGACCGGGATACAGAGATAGAGGAGCTGCTGCCTATCGTCAAGGGACCGGATTTTCCTACAGGAGGCATCATCCTTGGCACGCGCGGCGCGGAGGAGGCATACCGCACCGGGCGCGGTAAGATCAGGGTCCGCAGTGTTACTGATATCGAGACGATGGCAAACGGAAAGAGCCGCATCATCGTGACAGAGATCCCTTATATGGTCAACAAGGCGCGCCTGATCGAGAAGATCGCAGAGCTTGTAAAAGATAAAAAAGTTGACGGTATCACAGACCTGCGCGACGAATCAAACAGGGAAGGTATGCGTATCTGCATAGAACTTCGCAAGGATGTCAACGCGAACGTGATCCTGAATCAGCTCTACAAACATACACAACTTCAAGACAGCTTTGGCGTTATCATGCTGGCATTGGTGAATAAAGAGCCAAAAGTTATGAATCTCAAGGATGTTCTGACACATTATATCAGGCATCAGGAAGAGGTCGTTACCAGGAGAACGCAGTATGATCTGAACAAGGCGGAGGAGAGGGACCATATATTACAGGGTCTGCTCATTGCGCTCGACAATATTGACGAGGTGATCCGCATCATCAGGGGAAGTGCTAATACGCAGGCTGCGAAGGAAGGTCTGATCACGCGGTTTGCGCTCACAGATGTGCAGGCACAGGCGATCGTTGACATGCGGCTTCGTGCACTGACAGGTCTGGAGCGGGAAAAGTTAGAGCAGGAACATGCGGAGCTCTTAAAGAAAATAGATGAGTACAAGGCGATCCTGGCTGACAAAAAACTGCTTCTCGGTGTGATCAAGACAGAGATTATGCTGATCTCAGACAAGTACGGTGATGACAGACGCACAAAATTTGGTTATGACGAGTCAGAGATCAATCTCGAAGATATGATACCGCGCGGCAATACTGTGATCGCCATGACAAGCCTGGGTTACATCAAGCGCATGACAGTCGATAATTTTAAGACACAGCGCAGAGGAGGACGCGGCATCAAGGGGATGTCAACGATCGAAGATGACTATATTGAAGATCTGCTGATGACATCGACACATCACTATCTCATGTTTTTTACGAATTTCGGACGTGTATACAGGCTAAAGGCATATGAGATCCCTGAGGCGGGAAGGACTGCGAGGGGAACGGCGATCGTCAATCTGCTCCAATTGAATCCTGGTGAGAAGATCTCTGCGATGATTCCGATCAAGGAATTTGAGGAGGGCAAGCATCTGTTCATGATCACGAAAAGAGGAATCGCGAAAAAGACGCCGATCATGGAATTTTCTAATGTCAGAAAAAATGGACTTGCTGCGATATCCCTGCGCGATGATGACGAGTTGATCGAGGTCAAGGCGACGGATGAAAATTCCGAGATCTTCCTGATCACAAAGTATGGCATGTGTATCCGTTTTAAGGAGACAGATGTGCGCGCGATGGGACGTGTTGCGATGGGTGTGATCGGTATGAATCTCGACGATGGAGACGAGATCATCGGTATGCAGCTCAACACGCAGGGCAGTGCGCTATTGATTGTCTCTGAGATGGGAATGGGCAAGCGGACTTTGCTGGATGAATTTACAGTGCAGAAGCGCGGCGGCAAGGGAGTGAAGTGTTACCGCATCACGGAAAAGACTGGAAACGTGGTTGGTATCAAGGCTGTCAATGATGATCACGAGATCATGATGATCACGACAGAAGGTGTCATCATACAGATCCCGGTGGGAGAGATATCCACTTACAGCAGAAATACTTCGGGCGTCAAGCTGATCAATCTTGACAATGACAATGTAAAGGTTGCCAAGATCGCAAAAGTGCGAGAGAAGCTCTCGGATGGCACACAGGAATTTGAGGATGTCGAGGAGGCGCTTGACAAGGTAGTGGATGAATCTATGGAAGAGTTGGAGCCGACTGAATCTGTCGATGCGGTCATGGACGAGCTGATCGAGCGTGCGATGGCGGATACAATGACCGAGAAGGATCCATATGACGATACAGTGGAAGATGAGATGACAGGTGACAGTGAATAAAGGAATATAGATCAGACAGGCTACAATCTGTTTCTCAATGTATTTCAATGAAAGCATTTTGAGACAGATTGTAGTTTTTATTTTGGAACTGTAGAAAAATAACCAAACAGATTGGCATGATTTATGATGGCTTGTATCAGACTTCGTTTTTTTGGTACAGATAACTGTTTCCGGTTTTTCCGACCCTGCTGATGATCCCGGTCTCTAGCAGTACATTCAGGAGGGTGGCAGCGCCTTTCTGCTGGATCTTTGCCGCTTTGGCGAGATCTTTTGAAGTAAATTGACCAGGGAGCGAGTCGGGTAGAAATATCATGTAGTCGGCAGAGGTGTCTATGCGGACTTCATCAAAGATATCGACTGGTATGCCGTCCATGCGCGAGGAACCTCTCTTTTTGTTTCTGCCCCATCCATTCAGATAACGTGTCTCTTCCACATCAATCAGACTGATGATAAAATGGAGCTTTGGGTTGCTGATAAACATTTTGATCTTGTACAGTTCAGGAATAATCTGATAAAATGTACCGGTTTTGGGCGATTTCCGTTTTGGAGAAAGTTCTCCGGTCTCCGTGTCAAGCCACGACAGCCATTTTTTGTGTGCGACAGGGTAAATGATCGTGACATCGTGTTCTTTCAGAAAAAAATCAAGTTTGCTCCGCATCGTGTTGAAATTGCGCGTCTGAACCTCAAAAATCTCACCGTCCACACAGATATCAGCCACATAAGGACCTATTTTGATCTCATGATATATGGGATCCGGGGCATAATAATATTTTAATACACTGTGTATCGTCTTTTCTCGGAGTGTGCCGATGCCGTTCTGTCCCTGCAGTGCGCCGATCATTTTTTGACACGCCTCAGAGAAGAGGTTTTTGTCGATTGTGTTTTGCATAAGAATATCCCCTGTATAAAATGCTGCTGTCTGCATTGCTTAGGAACTGTTCAGAAATTACTTGTCATGAGTAAATTCTGAACAGTTCCTTAAGTAAGATGGAATGATGACAGTAATTATAGTTTATCAGATAATTTAGATTTTAGATACATTTTCTTGAAAATAATTGGAATCGTGATACAATATAATTTTAGAATTGCAGAAGTGCTGATTGTAAACGAAATCTCTTGTTAACTCGTCCATCAGCGCAGTGAAAAGTGTGTGCCAGGGTTGTTACTGTTTATGCCGTTAACGCTTACAATAATTCCGAAACAGATAGGGTGTATAGATGGCAGGAATACTTTAAACACGCTCTAAGATGTGATTCGCTGCAGCTTTCAGTTCTGATTATGTACGGAAAGGATACGACTGTTATGGGAATCGTGAGAAGTAAATATTATGGAATTATACGGGGTATCACTGTAGGAATCTCATTCTTCTTGCAGATCGGCCTTATGATCTTTCTGGGAATGTATCTGCTGCGGTACTCTATTATTGTATATTTCATACTGGAGCTCGTGAGTGTGATCACTGTCTTTGCACTGGTAAACAATGCTGAATCTTATAAAATGAGCTGGATCGTTATCATATTGGTCCTGCCGGTATCTGGTCTCTTTCTGTATTTTATGTGGGGACGCAAGAGGGTGAATTCCAGGTATTTCAGGCTTTTCAGACAGTACGACAACCAGATGATGCAGAGTCTGAGACAGGATGACAGTATCGTTCAGGATCTGGAAAGACAGCACCCGAATAAAGTGCAGATCAGCCGTTATCTCAGAAAAGAAGGTTTTCCGATCTACAATAATACAAAGGCGACATACTTTAAAGTGGGCGAGGACGTCATCGCATCAATGCTTGAAGATATCAAGAAAGCAGAAAGATTTATCTTCATGGAATATTTTATCGTGTCCGAGGGGAAAGTGTGGAATGACATTCTTGAAGTGCTCACACAGAAAGTCCAGGAAGGTGTTGAAGTCAAACTGTTGTTTGATGATTTTGGCACACTCCGCATCAATACACAGGCGTTTCGCAAAGATATGAAAAGGCGTGGTATAGAGATGAGTATATTTAACCCTATTCATCGCGATATCACAAGAATGTCTTTCAATTATAGAAATCATAAAAAGATCACTGTCATTGACGGCAATATCGCATATACAGGCGGTTTTAATCTTGCGGATGAGTATGCGAATTATATTGTTCGATTTGGACATTGGAAAGATTCGGGAATCCGTCTGTATGGAGATGGTGTATATAGTTTTACCTGCTTTTTTCTCAATATGTGGAGAGTGTGCAACAATGATTACAAGATACGCAATGAAGATTACAGACCGCAGATCCATGTTGATGAGGAAGGGTATGTACAGCCGTTTATGGGCGGTCCCCACAGGAATCCGCATAATCCCACAGAAGGCGCTTATACCAGAATGATCAACAAAGCGAGGGATTATATCTATATTACGACCCCGTACCTTGTGCTCGACCAGAGCATGCGCGACGATCTGACCAGCGCAGCGGAGAGCGGCGTGGATGTGCGCATCATCGTTCCAAAGATATATGACAAGTGGTACGTCTATATGGTGAATGTGTCTAACTATGGTAAATTGATGGAGGCGGGTGTTCATATCTATGAGTACCATCCTGGTTTTATCCATGCCAAGAATGTGATCGCAGATGACGAATGTGCGATCTGTGGTACTATTAACACTGATTACCGAAGTTTTTACCTGCACTATGAATGTGGTGTGTTTTTGAGTGAGATGAGTGCCATCCAGGATATGAAGGCGGATTTTATCAGGACACTTGATCAGTGTGAGGAGATGGATCTGCTCAGTTGGTCGAGAAGACCAATCGGTAATAAAATGATGCAGGCGGTCCTTAAAGTACTGTCGCCGCTTCTGTAGGTTTTGACAAAAACAGAGAAGGCATACGCCCTCTCTGTTTTTGCAGGTATACATATGCAAGAAAAGCTAAAATCATTGATTTTACTAGAGCGTGTTTGAAAAATGCTTTCTGTCAGATGTGCGGCACAGTTTGTGGGAGATTAAATTATCTTACAGATGATTTGCCAAATGAAGGAGGCGTAGGAGGCAAAGGCATAAAGGGCAATGCCTTATGTCGATTGAATTTGACGCAAATATCGCGCAAACTGGGACGTACAGATGGCGGGAATGATTTTTCAAACACGCTCTAGATACTGCTGTGTTGATATTGGTTCTTTGCTGCAAAATTAGTTTGTTACCAAATCTTATTTTAGTATGATCGCTGCGCTGTTTAATATCCATTTTGTTGATGTATTTACATATTCTTTCATAAATCTATTGCGCGTTTTTTCTCCAAGTCCTGCTTCTGGAATTGCGTGTTTTAGGAAGTAAAGATCGGATTTGCATATATAAAATACCTTTCGTTCCAAATTTATTAAATCATAAAACGATTGTCCGATATATATTATGAGATCAATATTCGCCGGAGCGGGTGAACGGGGTTTAGAATAAAGATTATGGTTATGAAAGGGGAATGGATATGGATATTAATCAGATCGCAGGATTGTCAAGGCAGGAACTTATGGACTGTATCAGCGAGAAAAAGAAGGAGATCGCAAAAAAGGTACAAAACGGTGAGACGGAACCTAAATTTTCTATAGGAGCTGATAGTTATACAGTGAAGGAATGGGATAAACTGATATCAAAAGTTGACAAGAATAACGAGGAAGTCCGAAAAGAACAGGAACAGCGCAAAGAAACCCAGGAGAAAGAAGACCTGGAAGAAAAGAAGATCGGTAATACGCAGTTTGTGAGTATACTTGAAGTAAACGATGTTAGACGCAATTATTTTATGGAAAAGATCAATGGAACATACAAACCGTCTTTTCCGTACGCATCCTATGCAGACGGCAATACGATCAATTACAATGGTGTGGTGTTCAGCTGTGACAGTGAGAAGAATGCGATCTGTCTCGGTGATATGTCTAACAGAGGCAATGTACTCACGATCCCTTTAGAGGGCGGAGGAAGCCTTATGGTGAACAGGAACGCGATCGGTATGCTGGCAGGTGCGATGTCAATGTTTTCCGCGGAAGATGCCAACCGTATCATGCGTGCCATAACAGAAGACAAGAAAGCACAGGAGACACAGCAGGAGATCGAGGACGACAAGAACAGTCTTGGTGACGATGCCGATGAAAAGGTGATCGATGAAATGGTGGCTGAAATCATGGATTCTACTTTAAAAAATGAGTAGTATAGTTTGTTAGTGCGTATAAAAAGAAAAACGGTTTGCATTTGCAAACCGTTTTTTATGTAAGTGCTAACCGATTACTTTTTTGACTGCCTCAAGAACACGTTCTGCCTGGAATGGTTTTACAATAAAGTCTTTGGCACCTGACTGGATCGCTTCGATGACCATTGCCTGCTGACCCATGGCAGAACACATGATCACTGATGCATTTGGATCGATTGCCTTAATCCCCTTCAACGCCTGAATGCCGTCCATCTCTGGCATCGTGATGTCCATAAGTACAAGGTCTGGCTTTGTTTCATTATATTTGTCAACAGCAATCTTTCCATTCTCTGCCTCGGCAGCGATCGTATATCCGTTTTTTGTTAAGATATCTTTGATCATCATCCTCATGAAAGCTGCGTCGTCTACAATTAAAACATTTTTTGCCATTATTTAGTTCCTCCTCTGAAATAATTTGTAAATGGAATGCGCAAGATCAAAAGGGTACAATTGCATAATTGTACTATCAATCAGTTTTCCGATTCTTAATTTGAAGTTGATTTTAACAAAAAGGTCCTCCCGGATATCCTCCGGAATTTCATAATTCTCAACAACGATCTGTTGTACCGATGGCGGTGAGATGTCGATCTTTTTCTGGAACATCTTACTCATTGCAGTAGCAGAACTTGCTGTCATCTGATTCATGGCTTCCGAAACCGCACTGATATGCAGGGGTGTGATATCTCCTCTGGAGTATGCTCCAGTTCCGCCATTTCCCATCATAAGGTCCGTGATAATCTTGGCATCATCATCCTTAAGAACAAGCATATTCGTACCGAATAATCCCTCTGTGTACTGTACGCGCACCAGAATACAGGAATTTTCATAATCATCTAAAATGTCATTTTTGTGTGCAAGGGTGACATATGGCGTTGTAATGGTGATCGGCTGTCCAAGCATCAGATTCATCGCTGTGGCCGAAGAGCCAATGGAAATGTTGGAGATTTCACCGATTACATCTGCCTCCTCTTTTGAAAAAAAATCCATGGCAGACTCCTTCTTTATTTTAACTTATGTTGAATAATATCATTTTACAAAATTTTTTTATTTTTGTCTATATGAGTTGATTATTTTTTGAAAAATTCATATCAGATGGAATTTAATGACAATAATTGACAGTAAATTGAAAAAATGATAAAATGACTTTTAATTTGTATTTGGAACAATGCGAGGGATGAATAGTTTATGAAAAAGGGAAATAAAAATCGTATAATGATCGCGGTGCTGGTTGTTCTGGTCTTGATACTGCTGGCAGAGATCCTGATATGGATGAAGGGGGTCCGCCAAAAGCAGGAGGACGAAGAGGAAGTCGAATCGACAGAGGTTGTCAGTACCATTGAGGAGGAATCTTCTGAGATCAATACTGAGGAGGAATCTTCTGAAACTGAGACTGAGACTGCTCAAGAAGTATTTTATCCGGAACCAAAATATCAATTTCAGACAGAGGAGATCGTAGTGGAGGTTCCCAATATCACAAAAGAATATACGGTAGCATGGGTGAGTGATCTTCATATGGTGACAGACCATGAAACATCAGATGATATCCTGGCTGAGGATCTGGACGCAGTAAAGATAAGATATGATTTTTTTCAGACACCCGACGGAGTACACGGAGAGGATCTGCTTCCGGAGGTGATCGATTTCCTGAATTACGGAACATATGACGGGATCATCTTTGGCGGTGATATGCTTGACTACTGCAGTGTTTCCAATATGGAAAAGCTTACATCCGAATTTGCCCGGCTGAACAAAAAAGTTCCGGTGCTTTATATCCGTGCTGACCATGATTACGGTTTCTGGTATGGCGGGGAGGGTTTCACGGAGACGGATGCTGAGAACATGCATAAAGAGATGGAAGACGGAGACGATCTGTATGATAAATATCTTGATTTTGGGGAATTTGTCATTTTGGGCGTGAACAGGTCGACAAAGGATATGTTCCCGGAGCAGTACAGTATTTTAGATGAAATGTTTGTCAGTGCCGCGTCGGAGGGGAAACCGGTTATCGTAGCGACACATGTTCCGTATGCGTCACAGGTTGATGACACCAATGAGGTGACTCTCTATGACAGGTCGATTGAGATCAGAAATAAGATTTATTATTGGGGCGGTGGAAATTACGTGCCAAATGATGTGACGACAAATTTCCTCAACAACATCTATAAGGAAGATACAAGTGTTGTGGAAGTGTTGGCTGGTCATCTGCATGGCAGCTGGGACGGTAATTTGACGGAACAGGTCAGACAGCATATTTTTGAGCCGGCATATCTTGGCAGTGTTGGAATTATCAGATTTGTTCCAGAGGATGAGGGGGACGAATGAAAAAGTTAAGAACGTTTGTTTTTATAAATGTTCTCTGCCTGTCTATCTTTGGCAGTGTCTGCTCCGTGCAAGTGGAGGCTGAGGAGACAGGATCTATGGAAGTGGCAGAGGGATCAGATCCGGAGCTGAAAACATTGGAAGAGGCAGGGGTGTCAGAGACAGAAACATTAAAAGATGTGGTAATATCGGAAGATGTGCAGGCTTTGCAGGAAAATGACACAAGTGTCATTATTCCGATGGATAAATATGCGAAGCATCTTAGCGTGGATGATATACGCATGGAAAATCCATACAATGATCTCAAAAATCTAAAACTTCCTGCACAGATCACGAGACAGGGGGATTATTATTTTATCGTCGATACGTACAATGACCAGGTATTGTATGCATCAGATCTGTGGAAACCCATTGGAGCATGGCGCGTGATGGACAGAAAGCTCAACAAACCTCATGCGATCGCAAGTGATGGTTCCATGTATCTGGTGGTGGATACAGACAATAACAGGGTGGTCTGTTATGAATATATCAATGGGAGGTTTCAGAGAACACAGCAGTTTGAAGATGTTGGGAAGAGACCTCATTACATTCAGTACGACGCATTGTCAGAGTCCTTTTTCGTGTGGAGTTCTGTGACAGGTGATATGTACATCATCAAGAAAGAGCCTGTACAAAATACGATGTATATTCAGGAGATCCGTCATATCTATGAACTGGATGGATTTTATGTGAGGTCCTTTAGCATTGAGGGGGATGAAGTGCTGTTTCCGTCAGGAAATAATGGGTATATGATCGTGGCAGATAAGGACACACTGCGTGTCAAGGCGCGCTATCAGGTTCCCATGGAGATATCAGGCATGGCATTTGCCAAGAAAATAGGAAGCTATTATTATATGACAGTCTCGACGGACGATAAATTGAACCACGAAAATGCCAGAATGATACGCACGTCGGATCTCGAGACGCTTTCTCTTGGTATATATGAAAATGTGACAGGGTATTTTAAGGATATGAAAGTACCTTATTATATTGACCGGATGAACGGTTCCTACTATGTGACCAGCCATGAGAGTAAAAAGTGTGTGTACATGTTCAATATAGCAGGCGATGTAATCAAGGATGTGCAGACAGTGCATTGACGAACATATATTTTATGGAAATGTTGTTTGCAAAAAAGGATAATGTGTAGTAATGTTAAGGTAAGGAAACTTAGAGCGTGTTTGAATAATAACTTTTAAATAGTGTTCAGAATTTTTCTTCGAGAGTGATGCTCGAAAATCAGGCGCATGGCGGGCTATGTAACTGATTTAGGAACGGTGCTATCGGAGAAAAAGACAAACAATATGAAAAGATATTTTTACGGCTCCTTAGAGGTTCTCTGCAAATATTTGTGAAAGGAAAAAGGGAATAGTTGAAGATGGTGGAAAATGATATTTTGAATGTACTAAAGGAACACGGACAGGAGCATATTGTGGCGGCATATGATAAGCTTGATGATGCGGGCAAAGAGAAGCTTGCCGCGCAGGTGGAGAGGATCGACTGGTCGATCGTGGATATGGCAAAACAGGAAAATATCGCGCAGGAGCGGGGAAAACTAGAGCCGCTGTCCGCGCTCGAAGTGTCCGAGATCGAGAAGGATAAGACAAAGTATGAGGAGATCGGGCTCGACGCGATCCGGGCTGGCAAGGTCGGCGCCGTGCTGCTTGCGGGCGGACAGGGCACACGCCTCGGATCGGACGGACCAAAGGGCAAGTACAATATCGGTCTCACAAAAGATGTGTATATCTTTGAGCGCCTGATCCGCAATCTGTTTGACGTCACCGACAAGGCAGGATGCTATGTGCCGCTGTATGTCATGACGAGCGACAAGAACAACGACGAGACAATTGCCTTTTTTGAGGAGAAAGCGTACTTCGGCTATCCGAAGGATTTCGTGAAATTCTTTAAACAGGAGATGGCGCCATCCGTCGATTTCGACGGAAAGCTCTACATGGAAGCTGCGGATTCCCTGTCGCTCTCGCCCAACGGAAACGGTGGCTGGTTCTACTCGATGGCAGTGACAGGTGTGCTAAAGGACGTGAAGGCAAGAGGGGTAGAATGGCTGAACATCTTTGCGGTGGACAATGTGCTGCAGCGGATTGCCGATCCGGTGTTTGTCGGCGCGACGCTCGATTCGGGCTGCGTCAGTGGGGCGAAGGTCGTACGAAAGGCGGATCCGCAGGAAAAGATCGGTGTGCTCTGCCTCGAGGATGGCAGACCGTCGATCGTCGAGTACTATGAAATGACCGATGAGATCATCAATTCAAGGGAGGCAGACGGCGAGCTCTCCTACAACTTTGGCGTGATCTTAAACTATCTGTTCCGCGTGGATCAGCTCGAGGAGATCATGAGCCAGAAAATGCCGGTGCATGTCGTTGAGAAAAAGATTCCTTATATTGACGGGAACGGCGAACTGGTCAAACCGGAGACGCCCAACGGATATAAGTTTGAGCTCTTAGTGCTCGATATGATCCATATGTTCGACAACTGTCTGTCCTACGAGGTAGTGCGCGATCATGAATTTGCGCCGATCAAGAATAAGACAGGCGTGGATTCTGTGGAGAGCGCGAGGGCACTCCTGCAGAAAAATGGTGTGGAATTATGATCAGGAATGTGATATTTGATATCGGAAATGTGCTTGTGGATTTCCGATGGCGTGTGCTGATGGAGGATCTGAGGATCGCAAAAGAGACACAGGCGGTATTTGAGAAAACGGTGTTTGGCAGCCGCTGGTGGGGAGAGCTTGACCACGGGATCTATGAGGAGGATGAGATCCTGGCGCATTTCCGCGAGGACAACAGGGAGCATCTGGACGAGTTCAACCTGGTGTGGGACAACCGCGACAAGCTGGTGGAGCCGTACGCGTATGCGCTGGAGTGGATCGAGCAGTTGAAGGCATCCGGTCTAAAGGTATATCTGCTGTCAAATTATCCGAGAGACGTGTTTGCGCTCCACACGGAGTGCGGGTGCTTTCCTTTTCTGGACAAGGTGGACGGCAAAGTGGTCTCAGGCTTTGTCAAGATGGTCAAGCCAAACGCTGACATCTACGATCATCTCCTGTCGGAGTATGGTCTGGATGCCGGCGAGTGCGTCTTTGTCGACGACAGGGAGGAGAACGTGGATGCTGCAAGGGCGCTTGGGATGAAGGGGATCGTGTTCAAAGATTACGAGCAGGCGTGCAGCGATCTGGAGCGATTGATCAGTGGCTTGCCAGGGGGATCTCAATCTGTATGATGTAGTCCTCCACACGATCAATGACGGTTTCGTTGATGCCCTTCTCGTAGGAATAACCGCACAGTGTCAGTCCTTCTCTGCGGGCGTAGTCGAGGATTTCCCGGTAGCGCAGGGGGATCTTGCCCCAGTCTCCCTTGTGGAATGCCCTGAGGTATTTTCCGCCTGGCTGTATGTGCAGCCCCTTCTTGTGTTCCAGGAAGGGGATCTCGATGAACAGTTTGGTGTAGTTGGCATAGTCCCTTTTTTGGATGCTCTCGACAGGGATCATGGAGCCATAAGAGGCATCGTGCAGCCGCCCGAGCTGGTATTTTGATGTCTGGGCGGTGATCAGCTCCACTTCTTTTTCAAACGTGATGTCTGGGTCTATGTCCACTGTCACCAGACAGCGTTTTTCCTTTTCGACAATACTGATCTTTGACAGGTCCATCGTTAACAGGGTTTCCATATTTTGTCGGTGGTTGGACACGGTTTTTCTGACAGCCTGCAGGTGCATGAGCTGCAGGTCCAGCTCTGTGATCTTCTGATCTAAGAGGTTTTTCAGATTTTCGGCGGAGCGGTGCTGCATGAAATCCTGGGTCTCCGCTACAGATACATCGAGTTCGCGCAGGAGCAGGATCGTCTCGAGTATGGGACTCTGATGGTAGCTGTAGCAGCGATACCCGTTTTCCGGATTGATGGCAGCAGGCTTGAACAGTCCGATCTCGTCGTACCACATCAGTGTCTTTTTGTTGATGCCGTGGAGTGCGGCGAACTGCCCGATGGTCAGCAGTTTGTTATCTTCACTCATTTCTTTGTTTCCCTTCTATATTTCTTTACTCCCAATTCGTTTCTTTGCTGCTATTGACTATTTTCGCCACACATCGCTTATATTTATACGAAAAGTGAATCTCTCACTCCCGTTAAAGCACAAAATAAGGGGCATCCTTCAACTGTTTCTATACGCTCTGACGCTGTGTTGCTTATTCAGTTGTGATTGTGATGGTTACTTAAATAGACTGGAAATTGTATCAACTTTGCAGATATTCAATCAGCTTAGGAATTGTAGGAAAATAAGTGCTCAGATTGCGCAGGATATTTCTTCAAGATTGTAGGAGAAAAAACGTAGGCGTAGTGGGCTACGGCGAGGCTTTTTGTCCTGCAAGATTGGAGAAATAGTCAAGCAAGATGTGTCACTTATTTTTCTACAGTTCCTTACTTGCATATTCATCACTATGTTCGTGTAAATATTGCCCATGTCCCATATGTTCAATCTCTACATCTATGATAGCAGGCAGATATTTTTTTAATAATGTAACACTTTTCTTTGGATATTGCTCATTTGAACCTCGCCAAAACAGGACAGTTCCCTTGTAACTTTTTATATTTTTAGGGACATTGTAGCGATACATAAATTCACATGCGTTTTTTATAGTAATTGACGTAATGTTAGGATAAAGCATTTCTGTAATGCTGTTGTTGTCTTTGCCCATAACAGCATCCATCATAAATTTAGGAATTGCTTTTCCGCTTTGAATTCGTTTTATCGCTTTGCAGAAGATATATTCATATGGTTTCGTCAATAATCCCATCCTTGTTAAAAATGCCGCATCTAAATGTGTTTTAGCAACATTGACATTGCCTCTACCTATAATCTCGACAACCATTGTTGCTCCCATAGAAAAGCCTGATAGACAATACAAATTACCCGATAAATTATCCATAATATAATCTTCTATCTCATTACAGTCTTTCTCAAGGCTAACAAGTTCACTTGTTCTCTCACTGTGACCATCTACTTCCGCCAATATCACATAATAGTCTGACAACCGTTTTAAAATCGGTTTATAGCAAAGCATTGCCGTGGAAGCCATTCCATGTATAAATAGGATTGACTTCTTGTTTTTATCTCCAAAGCATAAGAAATTCATAATACCCTTCTCCTCATATACCAATTTGTATCTCTAGAGCGTGTTTGAAAAATCATTCCCGCTAGTCCTTTATGCCTTTGCCCCCCCTACGCCTCCTTCATTTGGCACATCATCTGTAAGATGATTTAATCTCCCACAAACTGTGCCGAACATCTGACGGAAAGCATTTTTCCAACACGCTCTAGCAGAATACCACAATCACTTTCATATTTCTATTGCATTTTCATTAAATTTCTTCATCCCCTCATTGTATTCTGCCATGCTATCCATTTCAATAGTCAGCAGGAATAAAAAACCATCTTTTAAATATTAAATTTCTTTTAAAGATTACAATGTTTGTAAATATGTTATTCCATAAGAAAAAGTTCATCATCTAACTATGAATAGATATCATTTGGAAGCTTGTAAACTACTATGTTGATCTTTTTATCATCTGTCATCATTTTTTGACTTTTTTCCAGATTGTTATTGACCGTCCAGTTACTGTATGGTTTATGATATTATGTACAGAGAGAAAATACAAGATGTATTTTCGGAATCAATTGATTCTGTGAGGGTGATGTCACTGTTCACTCGTTGTCAAAGTAGTGAAAAACATGCGCCAAAATGCCTGCATTTTGTGTGCAAAAACTGTTGCTGTTTACACCTTTATTAAAAATTCGTATCGGAAGCTAGTACTCCATCCGGTCAGAAATTAGCATCGTGAACTGCCTGTTTCGCACCATTGCGTCGTTAAAATTTCTAGACGATGCCACCGCATCGCCTTCGAAATTTTGCCTAGCACTGGCACAAACCATGCAGTCCACAACTCTAATTTCTGTCTGGATGGAGCACTAGAGCGTGAACAGCAACAGGGTGATTGGAGGGAAAGTTTATGGAACAACAAAATGGATATGAAAAACCTGTGACGCTCGCAAATATTTTGAAATTTGCCGTGCCGACGCTCGCAATGACGGTGTTTATGTCTTTTTACACGATGGTGGACGGGCTGTTTGTGTCAAATCTGATCGGCACGAACGCGCTCTCGGCGATCAATCTGACAGCGCCCATCATACAGCTTGTCACGGCAATCTCGACTATGCTCGCCACCGGCGGCAGCGCGGTCATCATGAAGAAGATGGGCCAGCACAAAACCGATGAGGCGAGGGAGGATTTCACATTTCTGATCCTCGTAAACGTGCTTGTGGGGATCGTGATGTGTGCGGTCGGGTATCTTGCGATGGATCACATTTTTGCCGGCATGAATCTGTCTGCCGATGTGGAGGGCTACTGTGTCGAGTATCTGAGCCGTTATCTGGTATTTACCGTGCCGATCCTGCTGATGAACAACTTCACGCTCTACATGATCGCGAGCGAGAAGGCAACGCTGTCCTTAGTCTGCTCTGTGACGGGCGGCGTCCTGAACATGGTGCTCGACTATGTGTTTATCGGCTTGTTTGACATGGGGATCAGCGGCGCGGCAATCGCGACGGGACTTGGGTATTCGGTGACGGCGGTTGTGGGTCTGTTTGTGTTCAGCCAGAAAAAGAGCCTGCTGCATTTCAGGAAACCTGCATTCCGGTTTGGGGTGCTTGTGAGCGCGGCGACAAACGGGTGCTCGGAGATGGCGACGGCGCTTGTCACCGGGATCATCACGATGATGTTCAACTGGACGATGCTCCACTATGTCGGGGAGGACGGTGTGGCGGCGGTCACGATCATCATGTATGTGCTGATGTTTGCAAGTTCGCTCTACACTGGTTATTCCTACGGTGTCGCACCGATGCTGAGTTTTTATTATGGGGAACAGAACCATGACAAACTAAAGAGACTGGTGTCGGTGAGCCTGCGCGTGATCGCGGCGATCTCCATCGTCACGGTTGCGACTTCGTTTGCGCTGACAAGACCGCTGGTGTCGGTGTTTGCCCGTCCGGACAATCCGGTCTATGACCTGGCAGTCACGGGAAACAGGATCTGTACGATCGCGCTGTTTTTCATTGGATTCAATATCTTTGCCAGCGGAATGTTCACCGCACTCTCCAATGGGGTCATCTCGGCTGTCCTGGCATTTTCCAGATCGTTTGTGTTCATGCTGATCACGATGATCGTGCTCCCGCTGATCCTCGGCGTGAACGGGATCTGGCTGGCGACGCCTGCGGCGGAGCTGATGGCGCTTGGTTTGTCTGTCTTTATGTTCCTAAAATATCGGAAACGGTACAGATATTAGAATTTTATATTTCTTCAAGAAATTTTAATGTAAATCGCGGTCAGCAGGTGATATACTAAGATTCAATTTATTTTGTGTGGAGGGGGAGCGGAATGGATCATACATTTTACGATGTCGCTGTACTCTTTTTTGCCTACTCGTTTCTCGCGTGGATCGCGGAGACGGCGGTCGCGACGGTACGGTTGAAGGATTTCAGGAACCGCGGTTTTGCTTCGGGACCATTCTGTTTTATCTATGGCTTTACGGGCGTGCTTCTGACGGTTTTCCTGCAGGAGTTAAAGTATGACGCGCTGTTCCTCTTTCTGGGGAGCATGGTGGTGGCGACGGCTGTGGAGTGGTTTGCCGGAAAGATGCTGGAGCAGATGAAACGGAAAAAATGGTGGGATTACGCTGGCAAACGGTGGAATTTTGACGGATATATCTGTCTGCAGTACTCTGTTCTGTGGGGAGTGCTCGGTTTGCTGGCAGTGCGCTATGGAAACGGTGTGATCCTGGGGATCTATCACAGTATGCCTGCCGTCGTGGGGAAGGCACTCATTTGGGGTCTTATGGCGGTGGGGATCATCGATTTTATGGGTTCTTTCATGTCCGTTTACCATATAGAAGAAAAACTTCCGCGGCTGCTTGGATGGAACCACTCGCTGCAGCGGTGGACCTTCCGGCTTGCCATGAACATTTCAGGGCATATTGAGAAGAGGATCGGCAGGTCGTACCCGTCCATTCTGGTCGAGAGAGATGACAGCAAGGATCACGAAAAGAACGGGGAGAAATGCGGCTTTGTGCAGGTATTCTGGCTGTTTGTGATCGGGGCGTTTGCCGGGGATATCGTGGAGACATTGTTCTGCAGGATCACGTCGGGTGTGTGGATGAGCCGCAGCAGTCTGGTCTGGGGGGATTTCAGCGTGGTCTGGGGGCTTGCGATCGCCCTTGTGACGGTGCTTTTGTATAAAGACAGGGATAAGCAGGAACAATATATCTTCTGGGTGGGTGTTTTCCTTGGCGGCGCCTATGAGTATATCTGCAGTGTCTTCACGGAGATTGTGTTTGGCAAGGTTTTCTGGGATTACAGTGCCATGCCGTTCAATCTTGGAGGACGGATCAATCTGCTCTACTGCTTTTTCTGGGGAATTGCGGCAGTCGTGTGGATCAAGGGACTGTACCCGAGAGTGGTGCATGTCATCGATGCTGTGCTGAGGAGGACAAGATGGGTGCTGACAAGTGCGCTCATGGTGTTCATGATCCTCAACATCTGTGTCTCCGTGCTGGCGCTGGTGCGGTATGACACGCGCGCTGACAAAAAGGCGGCAATCCACGGCTGGGAACGATTGATGGATGCACATTTTGATGATGCCAGGATGGAGCGGATCTATCCCAACGCGGTGCGGCAGTGAGACGGTGCAGGGCATTGTCATACAGATGAAATGAGTGCTGGTCATGAAAAAGTTCAAAAAAGTAGTGCGTCTGCTCTGGGTGAACTGGCGGACGATGGCGGAGTTTGAGATTTTATATAAATTGCTGTCCCTGACGGTTTTTGTGCCGGTTTTCTGGGGGATCTTTCATGCGGTCATGAAGATGACAGGGTATGATTATCTGACGATAGAGAACGTGCTGTCCTTTCTGACGAATCCCCTGACGATCGCGGCACTGTCCATATTGTTTGTCTGCATGGCGGTCTACTCCATGATCGATATCGGGGCGGTGATATTTTTGCTGGATCAGTCCTACCAGGGGAACAAGGCGGATCTGATGCAGACTGTGCGATATGCGGTGCGCAATGCCGTCCGGGTTTTTCACAGAAGGAATATACTGGTGGCATTTGCGGTTTTGTTCCTGATCCCGTTTTTGAATATCGGTGTGGCGTCAAGTTTTGTGAGCAGCATCGCCATTCCGGAGTTTATCCTGGATTTTATCAAGGGAAACTGGTATCTGCTGGTTCTGTCTGCCTGTGCTGTGGCAGTGCTTGGATTGCTGATGCTGAGATGGCTGTACGCGTTTCACTATTTTACGCTGGAGGGATGCAGTTTTAAGGAGGCGCGGACGAAAAGCATCAGTCTCGGCAGCAAAAATAAGACAAAAGATCTGGCGGCACTGCTGGGGATCCAGCTTGCAGTTTCTGTTTTATTCCTGGTGTTTGTCATCGCGGGTGTGTGGATCGCGGTATGTCTGGGTGGATTGTTCTCAAAGCTGAAACTGCTCGGAGTCGTGTCGTCGTCGGTTGTGTGGGTCTACCTGGCAGTCTCCCTGTTGATCGTGTCGGCGCTCGGCACGCCGATAAGTTACGCGTGCATCAGCATACTGTACTATGGACATAAAGAGGAAAGACAGGAGGAGATGATCCACGCGCCCGCGACCGGATCCCGCGAAAAGGATGGGTGGAAAAAGGTGCGGTATGCCGTGGAAGGTGTGTTGATCGCAGGATCAGTTGTCTGCTGCAGCTTTTATCTGTATGATGTCTATGATCACAAAGTGAGCATTCAGATCGAGTATATCCGCACGATGGAGGTGACGGCGCACCGCGGTGCTTCTGTCCGTTATCCGGAGAACACGATGGCGGCTTTTGAGGGTGCAAAGGAGCTTGGTGCGGACTGGATCGAGCTGGATGTTCAGCAGAGTAAGGATGGTCAGATCTTTGTGATGCATGACACGAATTTTGCGCGCACTGCGGGTGTTGACCGCAATACATGGGAGATGGATTATGATGAGATGAAACAGCTTGACGTGGGAAGTTTTTTGGACAGCGCGTTTGAGGGGGAGCGCGTTCCATTATTGACCGAGGTGATCGCTTTTGCGAAAAAGAATGACATTCGGCTGAATATCGAGATGAAACCTACAGGGCATGAACATGAGTTTGAAGAGCATGTGGCAAGGATCATAGAGGCGGAACGGTTCTGGGATCGCTGTGTGATCACTTCGCAGGTCTATGATGTTCTGGAGAATGTAAAGCTGTGTGACGACCGGATCCGGACAGTGTATGTCATGAGCCTTGCCTACGGGGATATCAACAGGCTTTCGGCGGCGGATCATTTCAGCGTGGAGGCTTCCAGTGTCACGGAAAAGATCGTTTCTGATGTCCACAATGCGGGGAAGGAGATCTTTGCGTGGACGGTAAATACCGAGGAGAGCATAAACCGCATGATCGATCTGAATGTGGACAATATCATCACGGACGATATCACGCTCGCAAAAGAGTGCATCTATCTGAGCAAGACGAGCGATGTGGTTTCGGAATATGTGAAGTGGCTCGCGAGGTAGATGTGGACGCCGGAGCAGGTTATGCAGATCATAAATGCTTTCTGGAGCAGAATATCCGTTAGTTCTCTGCTTTCTAGTGCTCCATCCAGACAGAAATTAGAGTTGTGGACTGCATGGATCGTGCCAGTGCTAGAGCGTGTTTGAAAAATCATTCCCGCCATCTATATAACGACGCCATAGCGTCGTATTCACCACTTTGCGTGATATTTGCACCGCATTCAGTCGACGTAAGGCATTGCCCTTTATGCCTTTGCCCCCTACGCCTCCTTCATTTGGCACATCATCTGTAAGATGATTTAATCTCCCACAAACTGTGACGTACATCTGACGGAAAGCATTTTTCAAACACGCTCTAGGCAAAATTTCGACGGCGATGCGGTGGCATCGTCTAGAAATTTGAACGACGCAATGGTGCGAAACAGGCGGTTCACGATGCTAATTTCTGACCGGATGGAGTACTAGCTGCATTGTGATAGTTTTAACCTGCTTTGCCGCCTACATCGTCTGAAGTTCTGCAAGCTGTTCTACCTCTGC
>ERZ779621.234-NODE-234-length-31825-cov-10.618036_pt1 | contig 31825 bp, 25 predicted proteins | sample MGYA00514215_ERZ779621 | MGnify/ENA primary metagenome ERZ779621 (study PRJEB29562, sample SAMEA4376715) | mouse gut metagenome | isolation source: Cecum | study: EMG produced TPA metagenomics assembly of the A DSS colitis mouse model was used to assess the...
GTCAAAGCTTTCATCCTCTTGAAATCTTAAATTATAAAATAAGTCTGCGTGAATGAGTTTTGTTGGAAAACCCGCATTGTACTTCTTCCGCCACATCAGTTCAATAAGCGCTTCCCCCGGTGTCATCACTTTTTTCTCATCAAAGGCTTTATCCGTCGCGCCGCAAATCGCCATATCTGCATCGTTGTCCTGAGCAAGCTTTAACAAAAATTCCAGAAAATCCGGCTCTACCCAGTCATCATCGTCAATAAATGCAACATACTTTCCCTTGACTATATCCAGCCCGGCATTTCGTCCGGACCCGATACTGCCTCGGCCCCGGTGTTTCACTTTGATGCGTTTGTCCCTGGCTGCGTATTCATCCGCAACTTGGCCGCTACGGTCTGTGGAACCGTTGTCTACAATAATAAATTCAAAATCCTGATATGTCTGGGCAAGAATGCTGTCGATAGCCCGGCTAACCAGTGTCTCCCGGTTGTAAGTCAGCATAATAATGGAAATCATGTCTCGTCTCTCCACAATTCTCATGGTATTTCTCCAGTCGCCGTGCTTGTAAATGCCGAGCCAGCCCTCCCACGCCAGCGTCTCCAGGGGCACACACTCCAGAACATTAGCGTACACAGCGCATCAATGGGCCGTAGGCCCATTGATTGAAAAAGCGCATATGCGCTTTTTCAACTGTGTTGTCATCGCTAAGTCAAAACCACCGCCGGACCTGTAACCGCTGCTATCTGCCGGATCGCAGTGAGCAGCAGTTGCTCCGATGATAGAGGAATGCATTAATAAGAGATGTATGGCGAAAAGGCGGGCGAATGAAGAAGGGTGCTAATATTTCTTCAACTCAGGGATCAGCGTAACCAATTCGCCCCCGTACTCTTTGACAAAACTTATCTGACGTGCGATCTCACCGGCCCAGTTCCAAGGCAAAATCAATCCCTGCACAAACTGCGCAGTCCCTCCTCTAATGACATCTGCGGTACCCACCCCGGAGGTGTCGGGTAAAGGCGGATCAACTCAGACATCTCCCTCTCTGCCGCCGGACGCTCCCCCCACCCCGCATTCAGCGTAAGATGGTTGACCCGGAGCATCAGCTCTACCGTTTCACGCAGGGACAGCGGAGAGTCTGGGACAACCTGGAATATATCGTTGCGAAATCCTCCCCGCAGAAGCCGCTCCCCTGCCAAACGGAACGCTGACACGGCATCATCAATGTGAATCACATCGTAGGGGATGTTTCCGGATGAAAATGTCACTTTTTCGCCCGTTTTAACTGCCCTTTTTACCACATTTAGGACCTTAGGCCGGTGATCCCCAGGACCATATGTATCAGAAATCACCAATGTGGCAGCCCTCAGGAGACCGGAATCCGTATAATAGGCCAACAGATCGGAGAATGCCTGCTTTGTTGCGGCATAGAGATTGACGGGACAGTAGTCAGCACCCTGATAATGCGTCATATAAGTAGTGGCATATGCCAAAGATGGAACTCCACAGGCAAGCATCGCCTCCAAAAGGTATGCTCCGAATGTAATATTGGAATCAATCAGCTTTGGCGTTTCCTGTCCGCCGTGCGCCCCTGTATAGTAGGCCGCCAAGTGATACACCAGGTCTGGCTGTATAGTCTGTATTGCGCGGTAAACGCTTTCATAGGTCCCATCAACAGGGACCAGGCGGAGCATATCCTGAAAATCTGTGATATACTCCCTGCGGAGAGGTTCCCGGACCAGCCCGCAGACCTCGTAATCTGCCAGCAGAGCCTTTGCCAGGCGGGAACCAATATAGCCGGTGATACCAGTAATCAAGACCGTTTTCATCTGCTACCATCCCTTGATAACGCGCCATACCGGTCCACAAACTCAGAAAGAAACGGAAGACCGGCGTCTTTATCCGACAAGACCAGCTGTTCTACCCGCTCCAGCGGCCAGCGGACTGCCAGCTGTGGGTCATCCCAGCGGATGCCGCCGTCCGATTCCGGGTCGTACCGGTCGCCACAGAGGTAGCTGAACAGGGTGTCATCTTCCAGTGCCAGAAAACCGTGAGCAAAGCCCTTCGGTATGTAGATCATTTGGTGGTTCTCCGCTGTTAAATAAAAACCTTCCCACTTTCCAAAGGTGTCCGATCCTTCCCGCAGGTCCACCGCCACATCATAAACTGCGCCGTGGAGGACATGTACCAACTTGTCCTGGCTGTAGTTTCGTTGAAAGTGCAGTCCGCGGAGGACGCCTTTTCTGGAACAGGAACGCAGTTCCTCCCAGGGTAGCAGGTCAATGCCGTGGGAGGCAAAAATGGAACGTTCAAATGTTTTCGAAAAAGATCCTCGAGAATCCGGGGCGCAGAATGGCATAATTTGAATCAAATGTTTAATAGACGTTTGTTCAAACGCAAACGAAGACATCTCTTTTCCACTTCCTGTCATCCGCCAGTGTACATATGATTCACCAGCTTTTCAGATATTTTCTGTGCATATGCATCAATATTATCGTAGCATCCATGGGTAATGACAGCGCATTTACTGCACATCGGAAACCGATCCTTTTCTCCCATCAAATGCCCCAACTGATAAGCCTGCTGGATCTCGCCCAACCAGATTTCTTTTAAGCTGGATACTTTGATATCCCCCACGGTTTGCTCATGTCTCCAGTCCCCGACACACGTAGACACCGAACCGTCGGCATTGACCACCATGATATAGAAAAGGTAGGGACATACCATTCTGTTCTCTACAGGCTGTTCATAATTTCCAATATCTTCATATGTATATCCGCTTTGGGAAACATCAAAAGCGGGCCACGCCGGGGAGAGGCGCTCCAGATACACGCGGTCTGCCATATCTCCAAAAATATCAAAAAACTGTTCCTGTTCTGAATCAGACAATACATCTTTGATTGACTTAATATAAATGGTGCAGTCTCCTTTGCGGCCGCATAGATCTTGGATATTCTGTACATAGGCACCAAAGTCCACGTGATTCCCCGTATTCCGGTAGATCTGTTCCGCACTCATGCCATTGACTGAAATATTGATCTGATCTATTCCCGCTTCAATCAACTTTCTGTTCAGCTTCGGGTTTAATAATACACCGTTCGTTGTAGTATCGATTCGCAAAAACCATCCTGATTGTTTTGCCAACCGCACCATATCGGCAAAGAATGGATTGACCAGCGGCTCTCCTTCTTTATACATACGCAAAACCCGAAAGGGCTTTCCCCATGCAGCTGCCTGATCCACAAGGCGTTCAAACAATGCCAGATCCATGACCTGCTGTGATCGACCTGTTTCGGCAATCAGCTGGTCATACCCGCTTGGACACCATTTACACCGCAAATTGCACAAACTGGATGGATCAACCAGCAGCACATATGGCTGTTCCAGAGGAAGCGCCCTGCCCAAATTTTTGCGTGGCTCCGCACTCAGCCGCGTTTGAATTTTCACTGCTATTCTCCTTGCCACACAAAAACTAGTCGAGATTATATTTGTGATAAATATCCATAAGAGCAATCTCTATTCGATCCACGTGCCGCTTATGAACCGGATTTTCATTCAGCCAATGAATGGTTTCCTGGATGCCTTTCTCAAAAGGAGTACGCGCGCACCAATTCGGCACATATTTTTTCACTTTGGCGGTACTCAAAATATGTGGTCGCATTCTCTGCACCATCATCTCCCTTGGCTGAATGTCGTTAAAATTCAGCACATCCTGTGCTGGCACATGAAAAATTCCGCTTTGTTCCGCATGGAGCGCATGCAGCACAGTCTCGGATTGCTCGTTCCATGTAAGCAGCTCATCGCTGCCGATATGAAAGCACTCTCCTACGGTATCATAGTTTTCAACTAAACCTATAAAAGCGGCGGCAAAGTCCGATGAATGGGTAAATGGCCACAAATTATTACCATCACCGGCAATTAGCAAAGGATATCCTTTCAAAATAAGTTCCTCCGCAGTAAAGCAATTGTGGCCAATGCTGATAGGGAAAATAGTATCATACGTATACGCAGGGCGAACAATTGTGATTGGGAATCCATCCCCGGCAAAAGCCTGCATAAAGACATGCTCTGCTTTTAATTTTCCAACTATATATTCGCAGTCACAAGTTTCAATACTATAAAGAGAACTATCCTCTGTATATGGATCGTCGATAGAAGAAGAGTTTTTGTACACAGAATCAGAACTGATAAAAAAGAAATGACTGGTCTTACCAAGGAATATATCAATATCTGTTCTGGCCTGTTCGGCATTGAAGCAAATAAAATCGCACACAACATCGAAAAACGCGTGTTCCATGAGGACCTTGATTTGTTCTGTCTCCCTCATATCACCTTTTACCTTATGGACTTCCGGCTGTACTCTCCGCCTTGTCAGGATGCTCTGCTCCCGATTAAGTTGCCATACTTCATGCCCTCGGTCAATGGCCGCTTGCGTACAGTGCCAGCTTATGTTGCCGTTGCCACCTATGAAAAGGATTTTCAAATCGTACGCCCTCCATTTCAAAATCGTCGAAGCAGTTCAGCCGCAAACGGATCAATATCATCCGGCTGTCCTTGACGCAATTGTCCGCAATCGCAGCAAATAGGGTGCATCTTTCTCTCACCACGCAAAAATAGCTTCCGGTATTCCTGCATCTTATCCCCATTCCAAAGTGCGACAAGACTGTCAGTATGCACATTGCCTATGACCAGCTTCCGATGCCAATCCAAAAAGCATGGACTTACCGTCCCGTCGGAATTGACAGAAAAAGAATAGAAAACATAGGGACATACCAGAACTTCCCGAACTTCTCCGCCATAAATACTGCGGTCTTCATTCACCGCGACCTTTGTTTGCTCAAAGGTCGGCCAACAGTCCATAATACTCTCAATGAAAATACCATCGGTTATATCGCCAAAGATATCCAAAAAGTATTGCTTCTGGCTGGCTGTCAAAATGTCGCCGTTTACTTTTACAATCATTTCCGTATTTATTTTATGGTCATAAAAGTAACGGACCTGGTCAACCAGTGCATCAAAATCCAGTATATACCCTGAAAAATCTTGATACTGCTGGGCATTAACACCCTCAATGGATATATTAATCCGGTCGATCCCCGCCGCTATCATTCCATCGCTCAATTCATGTGTCAGGAGAGACGCATTTGTCGTTGTATCCACCCGGTCACAACAACCGGATTGCTTGGCGTATTTTACCATATCCGCAAAATGTGGATTCAGTAAGGGTTCTCCATCCTTGTATAAGCGAATTACCTTGACCTTGTCCGGAAAACCACAGGCATCGTCAATGATTTTCCTATACAGGTCAAAGTCCATCAGTCCATGGTTCCTACCCGGTGTCCGTTTCATCAGCGCACGATCACCGGTAGGACAAAATTTACACTGAAAATTACAGATATCCGACGGATCAATATTAATAATGAACGGCGTCCTTAAAGGAATTACCGTCTCCAATCTCGTTCTATTTTCCAAATCAATGCGCGGTTTCATTTCAGCTTTCATTTGCTTTTTCCCCTCCCCTCTGGATATTCCATGCCCATCGAGCCAACCGGCTGTCCTCCTGAAAATATCTGCTGTAATGCGCCGGAGACCCCTTTGTTGCTTCTCCAAAGATACGTCCGGCATCCTGCGGGCAATCCTGTTCAAAACATGCTCGATCTGTGTTTACGCCTGTCAAAAACCAGTCTGCAGGTTCTCCCTTAAAGAAATCGTCAAATCGGTGAATCGACTTTTCATCTGTCAGCGCCCTTTCACATGCGGCGAGAAAACGCTGTCTGTTAGCTCCTATATCATACCGCTCCAAAATGTCCTCCCGCGCCGCTGCCCCCAGCCGTTCTGCCACCTGGGGATTATCATGGAGATAACGCACGGCTTTCCCGTACTCCTCAGGCGTGTGGACCAGCAGACCGGTCTGACCGTCCCGAATGATCCCCTGCTCCACGCACTGATCCAGTGCGATAACGGGCAGACTCGCCGCCATCGCTTCCAGCAGAGCATTTTCCGTCGCTCCAAAATGCTGTGGATTCAGCAAATAACCAAATATGTCCATTTGGCTTAGTGCCTGGGTCACATCTGGTATTTGACCTAAAAAATCGAACTGACTGGATAGGCCCTTTTGAGAGGCGGAAGCCTGGAGTTCTCTCTGCGTGGAAGGCGCACCCACCATCATAAACTGCACATCAGGCAGGCAAACCTCACCGCAAAAACTGATAAAGTCCGGGTTCAGCTTACAGAATCCCAGCGTTCCAATATAGCCGATTGCGTACTTTTCATGCGGTATCTTCCGGAGCCGTGCAAACCGCCGCAGATCATTCAATCCGTAAACCACCGAGCAGCGTTCCCGAACCCATTCGCCGCCCATTGCTTTTATCTGCGGAAGGTCAAGCGTGAATGGCGTCGCAAAGATCGACTGATTAAATTTTTGGACAAATTCAGATGCGACGTACGGAAAATAGTTGCCAGACACATGGCACCATAGAATGCTCCGCAGTGGTATGCGGGGCAGTTCGCGTAGAAACTTTGTCAGCGCAGGGTGGTGGTGCCAGCTGAATACGACCAGATCTGCATTCGCAAGTTCTTTCCGTACATCTACATCATCCAGTCCCGACAGGATGCGAAAGCCGGAGGCACGGACCCTGTCTAGCGCCCCCGTATCGATAGGAGGCTCCAGGAGCAAAACACTCTGCTCCTGTCCGCAAGACCCTAGCCCCGCGTAAGCCGAACCAATTCCGCCGCCCATGTGTGCAGCAACATGTAGTATTTTCATGTATTCTTTTCCACAATCAGCAAATATTCATTGCAAACCATGTGATTCACCAGGTCTTCCTGCTGATTCCCCGGAATCTCAGCTGGGAGAAGCGCCGCTAAAGCCTGTCTTTCTCCCGCCGCAAGTCTATAAGGGTCTGACACAATGGCCTCTATTTTTCCCTTCCGCTCCAATGCGTTTTCTACCACTTCCAGCGGCATATGATAGGCAAACTCTGGGTCATAAACATCTCTCTGACCAAGCTGGTGAAGGTAGCTTTGAAACGAAAATGTATTTTTAAGCCTGCATACGATAACGCCTCCCTTTTTGCACAGGGCAAAAAGATCATTGATTATTTTTTGCGGCTCATGGTAGCGATTGAGCGGACGGTCCACAACAATATAATCAAACGATTCTCTCAGAAATGGATCCGTTAAAAATTCTTCACGATCGCAAATAACCGGACCTTTGCAGATCGTTTTTAAGTCCAGCCAATATTTCGCGTCCTGGGTAAATGCGGAAAGTTCCGCATCAAAGATACCCGCTCTGCACAGCCAGTTTTTTATATCCAGAATTGGCGTTCCGCAGCGGGTATCTATACCCAGAATCCGTATCAGTCCGTTTCTCTTAGGAGCAGGAAAATATGATAAATAGGGAATATAAAAATTATTTACATCCTCCCAAGCATCTACACCGTAATATTTATCTCTAAAATTTGCCCTGCCTATATCTATAGATTTCTTAAATTCAACCGGATCTTTTCCTTCTCCATGTTGGTATTTATGGTCGTGACACACCCAGGTATCTCCTGCCAGCACCGTTCGGTATCCCATACGGCGGATACGGAATGTAACATCATCGTCACCAAAATCATGAAAAAAGCCGACATCGCCTATCGGCCATCCAATTGCACCGACTGCCTCTTTCCGATACAAAGTCCCCAGCGTGATCAGACGCAGCCGGTCTTCCCATTTTTTCGGATCGGACCGGTTAAAGCGTTCCGCCTCTTTCTGCATCTCAGCATAGGTCGTATATGATAACTCCACGCACTGCAGATTGCTGGTATTGGAGCAGACAGGATTGACCATACCAATCCTGTCATCTGATTTCATGCAGATCAGCAGATTCTCCAGCCAGTGGGCGGTAACGATCAGATCGCTTGGCAGAAAGCAGATAAACCGTCCCAGATCACTTAGCTTGACCGTTGAAGTAGGATAGGATGCTCCCAAATTTTGGGTAATGTGCAGGATCGTCTTTTTCGTGTATTCTATCGACTCAAAGTACTCCAGCGTACCATCCTCTGACCCGTTATCCAATAAAATGAGTTCATAATCCACGCTGCCTGTATATTTTATAACGCTTTCAACGCAGCGTTTCGTTTTCTCGAGCCGGTTGTATGCCTGAATGATAATAGATACTTCTGCGGCAGTAGATGGTCGCTGCATCTCCGCAACGGCTGCCCGATTTGAGAACAAATCGGCCCCAACTGCAGGGGGGATCATTGAGTCTGTATTGATCTCAATAACTTGTTTCATAATAATTCCTGTTCTCCTGCAAAAATGCCTGAATTTGCCGCTCCATACAACCGGCGGCATCATTATCTGCAAGCCACACCTTTGTCCATTCCACCACCGCTTTTACCGCTCTGCGAACATCCCACCGGGGATGCCATCCTAGAACAGACGTAATTTTGGAGCAATCCAACCGCAAAATTTGGTCCTCATGAGGACCGTTTTGTCCCACATGCTCCCAGCGGACCGATGGTCCCCACTCTGCGCAGAACAACTCTGCCAATCGTCCTGTGGTTATGCAATCGTAATTGTCCGGACCTACATTGTAGCTGCCGGATAAGCTTCTGTCCTCATACTGCCGCTGTGCGATCAGCAGATAGGCCGACAGCGGCTCCAGCACGTGCTGATAGGGCCGCACAGAAAATGGGTTCCGAATTTGAATCGCAGTGCCAGCCTGTACAGCACGGATACAGTCGGGAATAATGCGGTCAACAGAGAAATCTCCGCCTCCGATAACATTCCCCGCTCTGGCTGTGCTGACTGCCACACCATGTTCCGACAAAAAACTGCGTTGATAACTATCCGTCACCAGCTCTGAACAGGATTTGGAGTTGGCGTAAGGGTCAAAACCATTAAGGACGTCTGTCTCACGGTAGCCCCAAGGCCAGCTGCGATTCTCATAGACTTTGTCTGTAGTGACATTGAGGAAGCTGCGAACCGTCTCTGTCTGGCGGATACATTCCAAAATATGCACCGTGCCCATCACATTGGTGGAATAGGTACCCACCGGGTCACGATAACCCTCCCGTACGATAGGCTGGGCGGCAAGGTGAATGACCACCTCCGGCTCTGACTGCTTAAAAGTATTATAAAGAGCATCAAAGTCCCGGATATCTCCATAAACTGAGCGCATCCTGTTTTCCAGCCCGCTAAGTTCCCAGAGGTTTGGCGTTGTAGCGGGCGGCAAGGCAAATCCTGTTATTTCCGCTCCCGCCATAGCCAGCAGGGTACATAACCAGCAGCCCTTGAATCCGGTATGTCCTGTCACAAAAACACGCTTATTCCGGTAGAAATCCCGCATCACCATATTCTCCACGGAGTATTCCCGCTTGCCCAGCGGTCTTCCAGCCAAATCTTATCCCGGTGGGTATCCATACACTGCCAAAATCCATTGTGCTTATAAATACCTAAAGCACCATCCGCTGCCAACCGCTCCATCGGCACACGCTCCAAAATACAGCTCTCGTCCTCACTGAGATAATCAAATACCTCCGGTTCCATGACCATAAACCCACCGTTGATCCAGCCGCCGTCCTCTTTGGCTTTCTCCCGGAACCCGGTGACAGTTCTGCCGGATTCATCCAGATCCAATACGCCGAACCGGCCTCCCGGCTGGATGCCGGTGAGCGTCACAACCTTACCGGACGCCTCATGCTGCGCCAACAGAGCGTTAAGATCGATATCGCTTACTCCATCGCCGTAGGTCAGCATGAACCGCTCGTCCCCTATGTACTTCTGCACCCGTTTAACGCGCCCGCCGGTCTGCGTGTTCAGGCCGGTATCCACTAACGTCACCCGCCAGGGTTCCGCTACATTCTGATGGACCGTCATGCGGTTTTCATTGGAAAAATCAAACGTTACATCGGACCGGTGCAGGTAGTAGTCCGCGAAATATTCCTTGATGACATGCCCCTTATACCCGCAGCAGATCACGAAATCATGGAACCCAAAGCTGGAGTAATATTTCATGATGTGCCAAAGGATTGGCTGCTCGCCAATGGTAATCATAGGCTTGGGTTTGAGATAGCTTTCCTCGCTGATACGGGTACCCAGACCCCCTGCTAAAATAATTACTTTCACTGTTTTAGCCCTCCAAACACCCCCAGCTCCGGCCCCTCAATCAAATGGGCAACCTTCTGATACGCTGCGCTCTGCTTCAGCGCCTCCACCGCCGGATCATCTGCGGGATACTGCTCCAGCAAAGTGCGCACCTGCTCAGCCAACACGATCAATTCAGGGGTCGCCTGGACTCTCCGGCTGTCTTCCAGCTGCTTCAGCAAAAACTCTGCCATGGGCTTTGCTTCCACACAGCTTTCCAACCCCTGCCGCAGCAGGCGCACATAAGCTGCGCTGTCCCCGGCATCCAGCGCCCAGAAGGCCTTGCCGCAGTACCAGCCAAAGCGATGCATCGGCGGCAGAAGCCGGATATTTTCGTCGCACAGCAAATCAGCAGCGTAGTACCCCGGCAGGAACACAGCCTCGATTTTTGCGAATGCCCGGCACAGAGCCATGCCCTGCTGTCCATCCGTCCAATCACAGGACCTGACGGCCGCCAGCGCCATGGCGCGGGACCAGGCTGCAGACTGCCAGTCCTCCAGCTCATTGTCGGCAGCAAGAATTGCCAGACCAGCCAGCGGCCCGTCCTTCCGTCCCATGCGGCCTGCCAATTCATCCATTTCCTCAATCTTCATGGGCCTGCCCGGCATCGGGAAAGGAGTCCCCTCCAAAAGGGCGTGTTCCACCGCCGCAATGGGAAGTTCATCCCAGCGCTCCACTGTATTGAGCAATCTTTCCAGTTCTTCCGGATCATTCGCTTCCAAAATTGCGGCGGCTGTGCCCAAAGAACACCTGCCCTCCAATGCGCTGAATGCACCACATCCGTGGCGGAGGAAGTCGTCCCGCCCCAACTCCTCACTTTGGTATTTCGCGGAAAAGGCGGGCGTTGCGGTCCGAAGCAGCCTCTCCCGCCGCTGCTCTGCCATTTTTTCGTCCGGAAGGGGCTGGTTGATCTGTTCCCAGAAAGCAGCCATCAATGCCGGCGTGTCCAGCTGCGCAGTCCGATGCAGGCGGATAAGCTCCAATGTACACAGTTCCACCTGCTGCAGATCCTCCATCTCCTGCCCCTGGATCCTGCTGAACAGAGCATAGGCCTTCTCCGGCTCCCCGTTCTCCAGATAGGCCTGGGGCAGCATCGTTAGAATCTTTCTCTCCCAGAAAGGCGAGGCGTTTTCCAGCACCCCGCGGGTAAGGTCGCTTGTCAGGTACTTCCCCGCCCGGTAGTTGTCTATCCCCTTCAGATAAACCGTTCCCCAGTGAATAGCCTGCCCATAGTCTTTTTTATCCCAGTAGTGAACAAAAGCATAGTAGGCCACATCAACCGTTGTAAAAATCGCATCCGGGAACCGCTCAAACGCCTGCGCGATCCATTCCTCAATTTCCGGCAGCTTATTCAGTGTCGCGACAGACACCGCGTTACGGTAGATTACCGCGCCCAGGCGGTCCCAGGCCTTCCATTTTTTATCCAATCCCTCTAAAGAGCGCCTGACGTACTCCGCACTGGCATCCTTGTCCTCGTTCTTGGAGGAGTCGATACACTCCATCAGCGTCTTTAGATTCTCCGGGTCCTCCTCCAGCTTTTTTCGCAGAAGCGTCATATTCCGCTCCCGCTTGGCCGCCTGCAAGGCCTTGTCCTCATAAACATAGCCATCGTGATAAATCCAGGTGTTTCCCAGCGAGATTGCATTCAGGATCCCGGTTTTGGGGTCATGCCAGGTCTCGTGAATGCACCCCTCATAACGCACGCCGGTACTTAACCGAGCCATCCGGATGCCAACAAAATCAAGGTAGTTGTCCGACTTTTCCAAGGCCGGCGAGCGGTAGTTGCGGATATTGATTCCAATGTAGTCCTTCGGAATTTTCTTAAGCCGTGCCAGGCCGGTCAGTTCTGTGATGTCCTCTGCCAGCCACTCGTCTGCGTCGATAGACAGATACCACTGTCCGGAGCAGCGGTCCATGACGGCATTTCGCGCGGCGGCAAAATCATCGATCCACGGAAAATCGAACAGAATGTCCGCGTATTTCTCCGCCACCTCCCGGCTGCCGTCGGTGGAACCGGTATCCGCCATCACCAGTTCACAGGGGACGGCTTCTCGCAGGGGCTGTAAGGATTTCATACACCGCTCAAGGCAGCGGATTTCATTCTTGAAAATAATGCCGATTGAGTAAACGGGCTTTTTCATGCTCCATCCTCCTTCAGTTCGCAGGGCTGTCGGGAAAACGGGAGCATTTCCAGCTTTCCCCGCAGTCCTGGAAAGGCGGGCCGGGCGTAGGCCCGGCCCGCCTTGGGAATTATGCTGCTAAAGAAATACCTGCTGCGGGTATCAGCCCAGCAGCTGCAGAACACCCTGAGGAATCTGGTTGGCCTGGGCCAGCATGGCCTGGGCGGACTGCACCAGGATGTTGTTCTTGGTGTAGGCCATCATTTCCTCGGCAACGTCGGTGTCGCGGATGGTGGACTCGGCGTCCTGGATGTTCTCCTTCATCACGGACAGGTTGTTGGCGGTATGCTCCAGGCGGTTCTGGGTAGCACCCAGCGTACCACGGATGGAGGAGACGGTGTTGATGGCGTTCTTGATGGTATCCACGGCCCCCTGAGCGCCGACCTGGGTACCAATGTTGATGCCGTCAATCTTCAGAGCCTTGGTGTGGATGTCGCCGATGGAGACCTTCAGCTGGTTGAAATCGTCGGAGGTATCACCGATCTGGAGGGTCAGAGCCGAACCCTTGGCATCGTTGGTCTGGTTCGCGGTGCCGATCTTAATCAGGCCCTTCCAATCCGTCACTGAAGCATCGCCTGCCGCAGTAGCACCGTTGCTGGGAGCCAGGCCGTCCTTACCGGCCAGGTTGTTGACCGTGTAGTCGATGCCGCCTTCCTTCTCGGTAAGGCTGATGACCGCACCGCCTACCTGAGCGCCGACTTTGAAGGTCTTATTGCCCTCGGCAGCCTTGGCAAGGCGCTGAGCGGCGGTGTTCAGCTGAGAAGCGCTGAGCTGGCCGGCGTTAGCGCCGCCGGGGACCAGATCCGTCAAGTCAATAATGTTATCGTAATCCTTGTATTTGCTGTTCTTTCCAACAGCAAACGTATAGGTTGTGTCGCCCAGCTTAATTGCCGCGCCATCCTTGACAAAGTTTGCAGTCAGCGTAAAGGTCGCCTTGGCATACACGCGGGAAGCCTCGGACACAGGCTCCTGCTCCGGCGTAACCTCGAACTGGTTGCCGCCGTTGATTGCAACCAGCGTCGCGCCAACGGCGCCACCGCTGCCCGATACTCCGATGCCATCAGTGAACTCCGCCTTAAACACAAGCCCGTCAATATCAGACTGCTTTGCCGCAGGCTTGACCTCGTTAATCACCAGCTTGCTGCCGTCCACATCAAAGGTGAACTTGCTGGCGCTGGCCGTGGTCATAACGGTAATGCCGGTATCAGGAACATCATTTGCTTGATTAGTATCGTCCGTCCGCATCAACGCTTTTTTGAGGGCCTCGGCAATGTCCTTGCCGTCCATTTCCGCACCAGCAGCCACAGTGATCTTAACGCTCAGATCACCGGTCAGCGCAAAGGTTACGGCAATATCGGCGGTACTGTTGTTGCTCAGCTTCGTCTGGCTGAAATCAACCGTGTACTTACCGGCGGCAGGTGCCTTATCAACCAGCATACCGTCGCTGACATGCGTAAAGCTCATCCCGGCTGCGGTACTACCAGCGGCAGCCGTAGCAAGATCGGAGGGGTCCTTCAGGTTAACGACATTGGTGCCGGCGTCCAGAGAACCGTCCAGCAGCTTGATGCCGTTGAAGTTGGCGCTGTCGGCGATACGGTTGATTTCGGAACGGAGCTGATCGACCTCGGCCTGGAGGTTCTCACGGTCAACAGCGTCCTGATAGGTGCCGTTGGCGGACTGAGTGGCCAGGCTCACCATACGGTTGAGCATGTCCTGAACTTCCTGCATGGCGCCTTCAGCGGTCTTCACCAGAGAGATGCCGTCCTTGACGTTCTTGCTGGCGGCATCCAGGCCGGTGATCTGAGCGCGCATCTTCTCGGAAATGGCCAGACCGGCGGCGTCGTCACCGGCGCGGTTGATCTTGTAGCCGGAGGACAGCTTCTCCAGGTTCTTGGAGACAGCGGAGGTGTTCAGGTTGTAGTTGCGATAAGCGTTCATCGCTACGATATTGTGTTGGATTCTCATTTTATTGCTTCCTTTCAATAAAATTAAATAAAAATAGGGTTGTGCGGTTTCCGCTGCGCCAGAATAATCCCTTTCCGGCGCTGGGGTGGTGCGCCCTCCCGTTCAAGGCCGTGGCCTTTGGTCACATGAGCGGTTTGGCGCAGTATGATATTCCAACCGGCTCGCGCAGCCGGGTGAAACCTAAAGGGGTAACGCGGAGCGGTGTCCCTTCTTCGGGACCTCCGCCAGATGCTCGGGCCGCTGGCCGCCTTCCCGCTCCAGCACCGCGCCCCGTACAATGGGAATCTCCCTGGGGGCGTCAATGGCCAGATAGGAGCGTCCGCCCTCCGAGCGGTAGAGCTGGACAACGATGTTGTCCCCGATGGTCAGGTACTCGCCTGGTGTCAATGAAATTTTCAGCATGATAGCCTCCTTAGCCGCCGGGGCGCAGTCCCTTGCGCCCGATGTAATTGATATATTATGCTGAGTGGACTGCCCCGCAGGGCTTCGGGCGCGCCGGTCAAGCCGGCCTGCCTTCTCTTCTTCCCGTCCGTGGTTTGCGGGAAGCGTTCATCGCAGCGGCAGACGTTCTGCCGTTCCAATCAACGCTTCCCGGACCCGCCCGGGCATATCGCCGGCGTCCCAACCGGCGGATCTATCGGGATGGCTCAACGATATATTGTTTTCCCTGCCGTTCCAGTTTGTATTGCAAAAACTCCAGAAACATCCCGAACCCGGCGCTTTCACCCCGCAGCGCTTCCTGCTTCACACGCACAGCGTCCCAGTCGTTGGCTATCCGCCGGGATTCCTTGTGGAGGAAGTCCTTCCGCTGATTGGCAATGTGTTCATGGAGCAGCCGGATTTTTTGCAGCTGCTGGTTGTAGTTGTTGGAGCCTCGTTCCATCCGGGAGAGCTTCCGCTGCATCCGCGCCAGCTTTTCCCGGGATTTTGTCTGGTCCGGCGGATTCGGGCTGCTACCCTCGCTGTCCACATAGAGGCGGGCTGAGGAGTAATTCAGCTCCAGGACACGGACAGGCGGAACCGGCTCCGCTTCTTTGGCAGTACATTTGAAAGAAATAGAGCAGAAATATTTCCCCGACCGGCTCTTGCTGACCGCAGCGGAGACCAGCGTCCACCAATGAAGAGGTTTGCGGTGGAGATTCGCCCTGATGTGTCCCAGCTTGGGCATCTGGATGCCGGTGCCCGTCAGATAAATTGACGGACCGGTACGGTAGGGGCGGCAGTAGACGGTGAAGGAATCCACCCGCGCTTTTTTGGTCTTGAACCTTGGATACTGGAAGGCCGCAGGGTTCCGGAAGAAGTTCAGGTACGCCTGGCGCAGATTCTGGTGAACCGTACACAGCGCCTGACTGTCCACCTCTTTCAGGAAGGGCGCTTCCTTTTTATAATGGGCAGGGGTGGGGATATACTGCAGGTCCGTAGCGGCGTAGAACTCACGCGCATCGGTCAGCATCCTGTTCCAGAGATACCGGCAGCAGGCGAAGGTTTTGTCCATCAGCTCCGCCTGTTCCGGCGTAGGGTGGAGGCGGAACTTGAAAACGGTGTACCGGGTTGTGGTTCCGCAGGGGAGGTCCTTGCGATTTTCTGCCACAGGTACTCCTCCCCCCCTCCCGGACAGGTTGTATACTACTTGGCCGGGGACTTTTTTCTTCAACTACCTATTGTATCGGCTCCAATTCTTAAAAGTTTAGCCCTAAACTGCAAAAAATTTTTCCCAGCAGACCCGTCACACCTACCCGGCCAAGTAGTATACTACTTGGCCGGGGATGAACGCTTAAAATGAAGAAAAGGGCCTGAAAGCATCTGCTTTCAGGCCCTTTTCTTTTCCCTGTTTTGTAAAACAAAGCCCACGAATTCCCAATTTGCCGTTATAATACTGTAATATCCATAAAGAAAGAGAGGAGCGCAGGAATGACAGGCATCATGTACGGCTACGCCCGCGTGTCCACCCGGAGTCAAAAAGAGGACCGGCAGCTGGCGGCATTGAAGGATTTCGGCGTAGCGGAAGAGCGTATTACGGTAGAAAAGCAGTCCGGGAAAAACTTTGACCGCCCGCTGTATCAGCGCCTGGCGCGAGCGCTCCGTTCCGGAGACGTTCTGGTCATCAAGAGCATCGACCGTCTTGGCCGGAACTATGATGAGATTCTGGAACAATGGGCCTATATCACAAAAACCAAGCGAGCGGCCATTGTCGTATTGGACATGCCCCTGCTGGACACCCGGGAGGGCCGGGACCTGACCGGCACGCTGGTGGCGGACATCGTCCTCCAGCTCCTCAGTTACGTGGCGCAGACAGAGCGGGAATTCCTCCGCCAGAGGCAGGCGGAGGGGATTGCCGCAGCCAAGGAACGGGGGGTCCGCTTCGGACCCGCACGCATTCCTATGCCGGAGGGCTTTGACGAGCTGGCGGAGGACTGGAAGAACGGGTATATCTCCGCCACGGAGGCGGGGAGACAGCTGGGTATCTCCCGCAAGACCTTCACCCGCCGCGCGTCGGAGTGGAGGCAGGAGGCTGCGGAGTAAGGAATTTCCCCGCAAATACCTGCCGGAACCGCTTTCATGCCAATTTCCAGATAAAAATGTACGACCGTTGCCGGTTGGAACGGTTGGGCTTGCAACAAATCCAGCACAAACGCAAAACTCTTTTTGATCCTCTGAAACAGCCGGCGGCCCAGGGCCAATAGGCTCCGGGCCGCAGACTCAGCTCAGGGAATTGCCTTTCAGGGAATCGCTTTCAAATCTTCCATCGCTCCCCGGATGCGCTCCAGCAAGGGCTCCGGCAGGGAGAGTCGCTCCATCTCGATCCCGCCGTCTGTCAGGCGGTTGCGGATGCCGAAGTAGATCCCTTCCAGCCAGACGGACGAGTGGTGCCACTCTCCCCGCAGGCAAGCCAGCAGGCTCAGAGCGCCGGAGGACAGAGCCGGAGCCACATAGGGCTTGTAGCCCAGAGCGCGCATGTCCAAATTGGCGTGTTTGGTCTGTTCCGTCAGCTCACGGGAGAGGGCATCATCATACCGGGAGACGGAGTTGGCAATCACCAGGCCCTCCCCGTGGGGGCCGAAAGCGCGTCCATCTATGAGATAGGAGGCAAAACGGGGATCCTTCTTTGCATAGTACCTGGCCCTGGCATCCATCACCCCCAGGCCAAAGCCCCGGATCTGTCCGGCGGACAGGCCGCTCTCCAGCAGGGCCGCCCGGCACAGGGGGTCCACCGGGTCACTGACCACGCAGAACATGCCCTGAAACCCCCTTTCCCGGGCCATGCGGGCGTAGCCGGCCACCAGAGGGCGGTTCAGCTCATACTGGGCCATGCGCACATCCCCGCTTTTCACCGCCGTATCCGGCACAAACCGGGATGCGCAGAAAAGAAACACGTCGCAGTCCATCAGACATTCCGGGGAAACAATCTCCACCGGCGGAAAACAGGTATCTCCCGGGGCGGCGATCTGGTTCAGCTCGAACTCCCACCGCTGGGGCACGTTTTCCCGCAGATCACAGATGCCGACGGAGGAAATCACGTCCCCGCCCATGAGCCGCAGGCCCAGGGCCAGGGTGCTGCCCACATCCCCCAGGGCCAGGAGATGAACGCGGTACTTCTCTTTTCTGACCGGGGGTCTACAGGAAAGTCCGCCGGTTTCACATGTTACATGGCTTTGTTGTGGAAAGTATGTCATTTCGCTCACCCTATCACAATTTTGAAATTGGCCTGGAGCCGCTTGAGCATTTCAATGTCGTTGTCCAGATAGGTGGACGCGGCCCTGCTGAGGTCGTAGGACATGCAGCTGCCCTTATCCGGGCAGAGCGGCAGAATCACCGCCTCCCCCAGGCGGCTGAGGGTCAGATTTCGGGCATAGAGGGCCCGGTATTCCGTCTCCAGCGTGAGCAGGATATCCCGGGCGTTTTCCAGACAGCACAGGCTCAGATGGTAGGTGGAGCCATCGGCGCAGTCCTCGCTGAAATCCGGCGCGGCGTAGGGAAATATTCGGTTCACCGCCGGGTGAAGCCCTCCGGCCATGGGCTCCCGGCGGCGTACGGTGTCGCCGCCGATGAAGGGGTACAGGGTGGATTCCACAAAGCGCAGGCGGAGGTTGGGCAGATAGTAGATGCTGTCCACCGGGTAGCCCAGCTGCTCCATGGTGTCCCGGCCCATGCCGGTGAGATAGCCCACCAGTACCTGCCGCACCTGGGTGCCGGTCTCCGAGAGCAGGGGCGCGATAGCCCGGATGCGTTTTCCATCGTGGAGCATGTCGTCCACCAGGATCACCGGCCGGTCAAAGGCCCGGATGGTCCGCACCTGGTCGGACAGAGAGGCATAGAAGGGGTAGGCCTCCACGGAAAAGCGGGAGATATCCGGATCATAGACCTTGTCTGTGTGCAGGGTCTTTGTGACGGTATTGGGCACCGCCACCCCCCGGAGGATTTTTCCAAAGGGTACACAGATGCACTCCCCCAGCGTCCGGGGCTCTGTGGGATGAGGCGGGACACCGTTGCAGGCCGCGATGCGCCGCAGCAGCCGCTGATATACCACGCCCGCCGACATGGACAGAACCAGGCAGCCGGGATACATCTCTGTCAGCGCCTTCTGCAGCCGCCGGTGGGCGGCGGAAACGGCGGAGAGTACCCTGGGATTGGTACTGAGAGGGGCCTTGACGGTGGTCTCAATATTGCGGGTGAGTACGATGGGACGGCGCATGTCTACGGTGAGCAGCTCCTGTCCGTGGTCCGTCATCGGGGCGGTGACAAAACCCTGGAGATCAAGAATCTCCCGGACATAAGGCACTGTGGCCTCCGCCGGACAGTAGAGAGCGAAGGTGAACTCCTGCCGCAGGGCCAGGGTCAGGACCTCCGTCAGGAGCAGCTGACACAAATCCAGCTGCCCGGCGCTTTTGGGGACGTAAATGCCGCTGATGACCAACACCCGCCCGCCGGTCTCCCGGCGGATGAAGGCTGCCAGCTGGGCGTTGCCCAGCCGCGAGAAAAGGCGGGAGGACTCCAGGCATTGAAAGCTGGCAAAGCCCAGGGGTGTCTCGCCCCGGCGGAGGACGCACAGATGGTCCCCCAGCCGCCGCAGGGTCCCGAAAAGGCCCTCAGACTCCGGATATCCCGCCAGAACCGCGGCACGCAGGGACGCCTCCGTCTCCCCATCCAGCTCCAGGCGCCGCTGGAAATTCAGCTCCTCCAGGCGCAGCAGGGGCTTGTCCTGGGGCTCCCGGAGATACAGGCCATGAAGGTAGATAAACTCCTGGGCCACCGGGTCGATGAGGTTGGACACGTCCCGGCCCTGATCGATGGCCTCCCGAATACGGGTGGAGCTGATCTCCTCCAGATGGGTGGGCAGCTGCAGCTCCACCACCTGTCCGCCAATGGCGCTGTAGTCGTGAAAGTCCCGCCCTCCCTGGTCCCGGCGGAAGATGATATGATCGAAGGTGTGGATGGAATTCTCCCGAGGCTCCGCCCGGTAACAGGAGGCCCCGGCCACCACGTCGCTGCCCGCCACGATGGCCACCTCCCGGTCCGGGAAAGCGGCGCGGAGTGCCGCCAGATTCTCCGGATTGGCGATGTTCACCGGAAAATTCTCCGGGAAAATGGATACGTGGAATTCATCCGCCGTGGACAGCGCGGCCAGCCTGCGGCGGATACGGTGGGGCTGGGTCTTCTTGGACCAGGAAAACTCGTCAATGGCCAGCAGCACCTCATATCCCAGGTCCCGGATGGCCCGGACGATGCCCTTGTGGGACAGGGTAAAGGGATCGAAGGTCCCGGGGAAAAAGGCGACAGGCCGGGGAGCCTCAAACCGGAAGCCGCCGTGAAGCAGCTCCTGTTCCGTCAAAAACCGGTACAGCCGCCCCAGCATGGCCGCCCTGTAGTAGAAGGTCAGCTCGTCCCCCTGGTCCTCCCCCAAAAGAGCCAGGAGCTTCTTCTGGGTCAGCAGGAAGGCCCGGCGCTTCTCGTGTACCCCCAGCACGCCGGAGCCAAACACATGGCGGCCCAGAAGAAACAGCGCCTCCTGACGTACTGCGGGCCGGAATCCCGCCAGTCCCCGGAGGAGCATCCCCAGCAGCCGCTCCCGGCGGCGGCGGTAGACCTCGTCCTCCTCAGGAAAGCGAACCCGGTAAGTGTCGTACTCCTCGTAGATCACCCCCACGGCATCCAGGGCAGCGGAGGCCACCCGGGCATTGGAGGAGGACAGGGATTCCTCCAGCTCGCTGAGAACCTCCTCCAGCTGCACCGGAGGCAGCCACAGGCAGAACCGGCCCAGATAACCGGGAATATACTTGGCAAACTCCTGCTGCCCGATCTCCAGCCCCCGGCACAGCTCCACCGCCACCTCGTTGCGCTCCTCCGCCGAGAGCAGGGGGGCGACAGAAAGCAGGGCGCCGCCCGCCGCGTGGCGGACCGTGACCCGGTCGCTGACCTTCACCAGGTTGGTGAAGTGGGCGGCGATGTGCAGCAGGCTCCCGCCGCCGCTCCTGGCGAACCGGGCCAGCAGACGGATGTTGACCTCCTTGAGGATCCAGGGGGTAGCGGCTTTCAGGTTGTCCAGGAACATCTCGGATACCGCCTCCCGGGGCAGGCCCGCCGGATCGTTCCGACCGGTAATCTCCCCCATGACCTCCTCCCGCAGCAGCGCCAGAGAGCGGCAGTCCCGGCAGTCCACTTCCCGCAGGGCGCCCAGCAGCACATCCTGGGTGGAGATGGCAGGACGGAGATAGTCCAGCAGCAGCACCGCCGCCGTGCGCACCGTTACATCCCGCCGGGAGGAAAGGGCCTGGGCAAAGAAGAGCAGGTCATACCGCTGCCGGTCCTCCAGGACCTCCACCGGCAGGGCCGTGGCGGTCTCAAGCAGCTGGAAAGCGGTTTCGTCCTCCAGCCGCTCCGGCCGGCGGTAGTAACGGAGAAATTCCTGGAGGAAGAGGCTCCGCCGGTTCGGCGGACACTTCTCCAGAACGGAGTTCACCACCATCTTCAAAGTGAAGCTGATCCACCGGCGATGCTGGGCCATGAGCTTCCGGTCCGGGCGGATGAGCCTGGCCAGATACAGCCGCCACTGGTCCAGGCCGGACTCCTCCCGGCTGTCGGAGGTGCAGCCGTCGGGCGTCTCCTTGGCGTAGCCCGCGTGGAACCGGGCAATGATCTCCCCCATGAGGGCTGCGGCCTGCCGGCGGATATCCCCCTCCCGGTGCATCAGCAATTCGTAGAGAAAGGCCAGGGTCTGAATCTTCTGGCCGCGGCTGAGATAGACGGAGTAGGACTCCAGTACGCCCAGGGTCGCCCGCAGGCGCCGCCAGTCCGTCTCCCCCCGGGCCTGCTCCAGCAGTCCCGCGAAGCTGCGCTGTCCGGTAAGGCGGCTCATGAGGGCCACATTATGCTCCACGCCCATCATCCGCAGGGCCTCCACCGCCTGCGCGGGTTCCATAAGGGCCGCGTCCACCCGGGGCGCGGGACCGGCAAACCCGCCGGACAGGGAGGTATCCACCCCCAGGCTCTCCATATAGCGCTCAAAATCCCGGAGCTTGGCATATACGAAGGTGTACCGGGTGCGTTTTTCGTTGGTGACGTTGTCCAGCTTGTTCAGAATAACCTCAAAGGCCTCGGCCAGGGTGGAAATCCGGGTGATTTCCCTGCCGTCTGCGCCCCGGTCCTGCTTCACCCGGAAATCGGCGTAGATCAAAGCCAGGCTCTCCGCCGACAGACAGTCCAGCTCCAGGTCCCACACCGAATGGTTGGCGGCCACATAGCCCACATCCTCCATATGGCGGCGAAGGAACCATACGCCGGTATAATAGTAGTGCAGATAGGGCACCCGCTCGCCGGGGCGGCAGCCGAATTTACCGATATCATGCCCCGCCGCAGCGGCGGACACCAGCGGCAGGTCGATGGGCACCCCCGCCCTCCTCATGTCCCGGGCCACACTGACGGCAACATGGTGGACTCCCGCGATATGTTCCAGCGTCCGCCAGGGGGTGACCTCCAGCCCCAGGCGCATCATCTCATAGACAAATTCCCGCCGCCAGGCGCGCAGAAACAACCGGTAGCTGTCCTGGTGAGCGCTGCCGGCCAGTTCGTCCTCCTCCAGCAGCGCCAGGTCCCACAGGGGGTCCGGCGGCGCCTTGGTCCGCCCGGCGTCAAAAAGCGCCTGGAGCAGCGACAGGAAAAAGACCGCCCCCGGACCGTGACGCTCCCGGCGGGGCTCAAAATCCGGCTCCGGAAACATGGATTTCCGGGCAAAGTCATAGGTAAAGGCCAGCCACCCCTCCTCCGGGTGGGGAGACAGCGTATCCAGCTCCTCCTGGCACAGATCCAACACGGCGGCGCAGGATATGCGCCTGCCGTCGCAGAGTGGGATGAACCGCTGGAGGTAGTTTTCCTCCTCCAGCCACTGCCGCAGCAGGGCGCGGCAGGGTCCGAGATATCTGGCGGCGGGCTGGGTGGCGGCCCGGCGCAGCAAGCTGCCGGTCAGCTGCCGGATGCGTTTCTTGTTCATAGCGGCGTCCTCCTTGGCAGGCGCGATCGTTCGTATCCCTCATTATGCACCAAACCGCCGGGATACGCAAGGCGTTTTTCCGATGGAAGCACCTTGCGGTTAAAAATATTTTAAGAAAGTCTGCCAGTATTTTCCCTTGCATTTGACGCAGGCACGTGGGATAATACATGTATCGATAAAAAGGAGGTTGTTTCCTTGACAGAAAATTTTCAGGAAATGACAGAGGATATTCTGGCCCACCCTCTTTTTTTGCAGCTGCGCAGCTGCCCCCACCACGGCGGAGAAAACTCTTTGTATATTCATTCGGTGGATACGGCCAAGTGCGCCTACCGGCTGGCCCGCAGGTTCCGCCTGAAAGAGGACCGGGTTCGTGCGCTGACCCGCGCGGCCCTGCTCCACGACTTTTTTGGCTATGACTGGCAGAGCGAGCGGCACAAGCGGTATATGCACCGCTATTCCGGCTGGGAGAGGGTGCGGCATATGCACGCGTTCATCCACGGCTCCCACGCCGCCCACCGCGCGGGGCGGATGTTCGGTCTGGACCAGCGGCAGAAGGACGCCATCGCCAGCCACATGTTCCCGCTGGCCTCCTGGCCCAGGAGTTCGGAGGCCTGGCTGCTGACCCTGGCGGACAAGATGGTTGCCTCCCGCGAGGTGAGCGAAACCGTGGGCTGGCACGTGAAAGGCTGGTGCAGGAAGCTCGCGCCTGCCCGGGCACGGCGGATGTGATAAAAAATGTCCTCCCTGGCATCAGGGAGGACATTTTTTATCCGATATCCGTAATATATCCTTCTTCGTTACCACAAACTGCGATTTCCGATGCCAAAGTTCAACCTATTTTCCCTTTGGGACCGGCTTTCTCCGGTCATGAATACAGGTTCCTGGAATTATTTCAGCGTTCCATCTCCAGCCATCAGCACGGTCATCTCCTCAATCCGCTCCAGGGGGAACGGCGGGAAGGCCACCGGCTTCATAGCGATGGACATCAGCTTCATGGGGTTGTCGTCTGCCGCAACCCGGTTGGACGACAGTCCGCCGCACCGGCGGCACCGGTGGATGACCGCCCACTCGCCGTTTTTGCGCACCCAGACGGCGATGGGTTCCATGAGCCCGCCGCAGTCCGAGGCCCGGTCTCCAGGCTCCACGTCTACGTGGAGGCTGTGCAGGCAGTTGGGGCAATGGTTGCGGTGGCCGCTCCCGGCCCCCTCCGGGACCACAAGCCGCCCGCAGACCCGGCAGATAAAGCTGTCATGGCAGGGGTGGGTTTTATAGTAGCCTTTTTCAAATGTTTTTCGCTTGTTTTCTCTGGTCAAATGGATTTTCCTCCTAAAAGTTGTCAGTAAACATCCTTTTGGGAGGCTTGGTCATATTTTGTTGATACACAAACCTCCCGGTCAGCGCACAATCTCCATACGATAATTTTTCATAGGCTTCTCCTTGATTCTTGTTGTATTGGGGTTTCGAAACCAATTATTTCTTCGGCCGGAACGGGCAAAAACTTAATAGGGCGTCACCTTTTTGCGCTGTAAAGGCCCCGCTTCCGCACAGGGCCTTGCGAAACAGCGCCGGTTGTGTTATCCTGTTGATAACGAATCAGGAACGGCAGCGCCGCCGGAGGGCGGCCTGAGAACGGAGGCACATATGCGCGTCTACGAATCAGCGGAGGATTATCTGGAGGCGATTCTGGTCATCGGGAGAAGACGGGGCACGGTCCGCTCCATCGATATCGCCAATGAGCTGCACTTCTCCAAGCCCAGCGTCAGCGTCGCCATGAAAAAGCTCCGGGAGAGCGGCCATATTGAGATGGACCAGGACGGTTTGATTCGGCTGCTGCCCTCCGGGCAGACGGTCGCGGAGCAGATTTATGAACGGCACCGGATGCTGACGGAGTTTTTCATCTATCTGGGGATAGACGAGGCATCAGCCTCCGCCGATGCCTGCCGGGTGGAACACGATCTCAGCCCGGAGACCTTTGAAAAGCTCAAGGAGCATATTCGCCGGACCATCGGTGAAACGCCGGGCAAGGCAGAAAAGTGAAGCTCCGCCCTTTTTCCGGGCGGAAGCTGTCTGCCGGAATTATCCTGTTTTGGAAAAAGAGGGCGGCCCTCCTTCCGGAGGACCGCCCAGCATTTTCAGAAAAACGGGGAATCAGACCGCCGTGACGTTTACCGCCCGCAGCTTGCTGCTGTTCTTGGGGTCCGGCTCCACCTCATAGGTGACCTTCTGCCCCTCGGTGAGGGTGCGGTAGCCGGTTCCCTGGATGGCGGAGAAATGGACAAACACATCGCCGCTCCCGTCATCATTGGAGATAAAGCCGTAGCCCTTCTCCGCGTTGAACCATTTTACGGTTCCGTTGTTCATGGTGATTGCCTCCTAAGAATTGAAGTAAATGCAAAAGAAGCTCACTGCGGCAAAGCCGGAAGACGGTCAGGGTTTCGCCATGCGGTGACTAATTTGTACATTTTCGAACACATCGTTAGCATACCATTCATAGGCAGAAATGTCAAGTAAAGATTCGGATAAATTTCCTTTATTCCCCTAAATGGACCGGCTTCCGGGGCTTGTTTTTGGTCCGGGCGCTGGTCCGGCCTTCCTCGCGAATCTCCCCGGCGGCAATCAGAGCCCGTTTTGTCAATGCGGGACCCACCAGCTCATAGACCAGGACGGAGAAAAGCACGACATTGCGCACCACCTCGCCATCGGACAGCTGCTGGGCAGTCAGCGCCATACCCAGAGCTACGCCGGCCTGAGGCAGCAGGGTGATGCCCAGATATTTGGTGATGCTCTCATTGCACCCGGTTGCCCTGCAGCTGCCGTAGGCTCCCAGGTACTTGCCCAGAGAGCGGGAGGCAATATATATCACCCCGATCAGCAGTACCAGAGGATTGGCCAGCACCCGCAGATTCAGCTCCGCGCCGGACAGCACGAAAAACAGCACGAACAGAGGCGCCGTCCAGCTGTCCACGCGGCCCATAAGCTCCTCGGAGAAGTCGCAGATATTGCAGAACACAGTACCGGTCATCATGCACACCAGCAGCAGGCTGAATCCGCAGCGGACACCGCCCACCTCAAACTCCGCCATGGACAGCCCCACCGTCAGCAGCACAAACCCGATAGAGATGGACAGGCGCTTGCTGCGGGAGTGGAAGAACCGTTCCACCCGGTACAGCACCCAGCCTGCCACGCCGCCCAGCACCAGGGACAGCACAATCTCTACCAGGGGCTCCACCAGCACGGTCAGCAGACTGACCCGGCCGCTCTCCAGTGCGGTCGCCACCCCGAAGGAAGCGGAAAACAGGACCAGGCCCACCGCATCGTCGATGGCCACCACCAGCAGCAGCAATCTGGTGAGCGGGCCGTCGGCCTTATATTGGCGCACCACCATCAGGGTGGCCGCCGGGGCGGTGGCCGCCGCGATGGAGCCCAGCGTGATGGCGGAGGACACGGAGATCAAATCAGGATTGATGAAATGGGTTGCAATCAGGGCGGCATCCACCAGCAGCGTGGTGAACACCGCCTGGACAATACCCACGGTAATGGCCTGCCCGCCCATATGCCGGAGCTGCTCCAGCCGGAACTCATTTCCGATGGTAAAGGCAATAAAGCCCAGAGCCACCTGGGAGATGATGTCCAGATTGGTCACTTCCTCAGGCGTGTTGAAGCCAATATCCAGAATGTTCAGTGCGCCGATACAGTAGGGGCCCAGAAGCAGTCCGGCCACCAGATAGGCGGTCACGGCGGGAAGATTCAGCTTTTTGGCCAAACGGGACATCAGGAGCCCGCCTACCAGGGAAAAAGACAGTGAAATCAAAACTTGCATGGTATTACCTCATTTTTTCTTTCAAATCGAACAGACTGTAATATAGCACGTTCCCTGGTAAACCGCAAGTATAAACCTGTACAAAAGAAATTGTACTTTGCGGGAAAATTCTGCATACCGGCCTGTGGGGCTTCCCAGGCGCGGGGTCTTCTTTTCGCTTGTGCGAAAAGAAGCAAAAGCACCCTCAAGGGACGTTTCGTCCCTTGAGAAGTCCTCGCATTACGGGGGGTGGGTTTCCTCCGATGGACCGGGGGTGTTCTATTGTCTGATTCTACGCTGGTGCGCCGGTTGGTGGCTCTATCCACGGGTTCTTATGGGTGCTTTCGCTGCGGCGCCGCTTCTGTAATTGGTCTGCTGCCATCGCCATTGGCGCGGTGCGGCGGGGGTTGTCCCCTCCGCTGCGGCTCCGCCGCGGTAACGATAAGAAACAATTGACAGCAGGCTGATTTCCATCTATGATAAGCATAGTCAATAAAGCAAAAGGCAGGGACCCCAATGAACGATTACTTTAACATCCATCTCCCGGACGATGAGATCCGATCCATCAGCAGCATCGGTCTCGCCCATCTGGGGGATGGAGTGTACGAACTGCTGGTGCGCACCTGGCTCTGTGCCCATGGCCAGGCCACCGGCAAAGGACTCCACCGGGCGGCAGTAGAGCTGGTAAAAGCCCCCGCCCAGGCAGAGCGGGCGGAGCGCATCCTGCCCCTGCTGACGGAGGAGGAACTGGCGGTGTACAAGCGTGGGCGCAACGCCCATGTCCACACCATCCCCCACAGCGCCAGCCGGGCGGATTATCTGAAAGCAACCGCCCTGGAGTGTCTGCTGGGAGATCTCTATCTCCGGGGACAGAGGGAGCGGATCAACGAACTATTTGCGGTTATGATGGAGGAGGACCAAGATGCCTCTTGATGCGGTATGTCTGTCCGGCGTAGTCCGGGAGCTGAGAGAAACCATTCTGGGCCTGCGGGTGGAGAAGATCCAGCAGCCCGCCCGGGACCAGATCGTCCTGACCCTGCGGGGAAACAAGAAGCTGCTGCTGTGCGCCGGGGCCAGTCAGTCCCGGCTGCACCTCACCAGCCTGACACGGGAAAACCCCGCCGCGCCGCCCATGTTCTGTATGCTCCTGCGCAAGCATCTGTCCGGCAGCCGGCTGGCGGCCATCGATCAGCCTGGCCTGGAGCGGGTGGTGATTCTGACCCTGGACATCGTGGACGAGCTGGGGGAGCCGGGGCGGAGGCGGCTGGTATTCGAGTGCATGGGCCGGTACTCCAACCTGATCCTTCTGGACGGTCAGGAGCGGATCATCGACTGCCTGCGCCGTGTGGACATGGAGATGAGCGAGAAGCGTCAGGTCCTCCCCGGCCTTTTCTACCACCTCCCGCCTGCCCAGGAAAAGCTGGACCCGCTGTCTGCCGGTCCGGAGGACTTCCGAGACATGCTGACCGCCGTCCCCGACGGGACGGACGCCGCCCAATGGCTACTGGACCGTTTCTATGGGCTGTCCCCGCTGGTATGCCGGGAGCTGGCCGCGACAGGCTGCGGGGACAGGGAACATATATGGGACGCAGCGGACCGGGAGAACTTGACGGCAGCCTTTTCTGTGTGGCAGGAGACGGTGCGCGGGGAGAACGGGAGGCGCTTCACCCCCTGGATGCTTATCCGGGACGGCAAGCCCTCCGATTTCTCCTATATCCCCATCTATCAATACGGCAGCGCCATGGAGGGTGCGCCCTGGGATGCCTTCTCCCCCATGCTGGACGCCTTTTATGAGACCCGGGAGCAGCTGGAGCGGGTCCGCCAGCGTGGAGCGGACCTCCAGCGGGCGGCCTCCAGCGCCCGGGACCGGGCCTGCCGGAAGCTGGCCCTTCAGGAGAAGGAGTACGCCCAGACCCAGGACCGGGACCGCCTGCGGATCTCGGGGGAACTCATCACGGCCAACCTCTACCGGATGGAACGGGGCCAGAGCCTCCTGCGGGCCCAGAACTACTACGAGGAGGGCTGTCCGGAGGTGGACATCCCCCTGGACCCCCTGCTGACGCCCCAGCAGAACGCGGCCAAATATTTCAAACGCTACAGCAAGGCCAAGACGGCGGAGAAATATCTCTCCGAACAGATGGCGCTGGCCCGCCGTGAGCGGGATTGGCTGGAGAGCGTCCTGGACGAGCTGAGCCGGGCAGAGACGGAGCAGGATTTCCATGACATCCGCCGGGAACTGCGGGAGGCGGGCCACCTGAAGGGACCCGCTCCCGGGAAGAAGGAGCCCCGCCGGGCTCCGGGGCGTCCCCGGACCTTCCTCTCCAGCGGCGGCTTCCGGATTCTGGTGGGGCGCAGCAACACCCAGAACGACCAGCTGGTCCGGGAGGCCTTCAAGACCGATTACTGGTTTCACACCCAGCGGATCCATGGTTCCCATGTCATCCTCTGCACGCAGGGCCAGGAGCCGGACGGACAGTCCATGACCGAGGCGGCCATGCTGGCGGCGTACTTCTCCCAGGGCCGGGAGAGCGGACAGGTGGCCGTGGACTACACCCAGGTGCGGAATGTAAAAAAGCCCAACGGGGCAAGACCGGGAATGGTGGTCTACGATCCGTACCAGACGGCCTATGTGACGCCGTCCGAGGACCTGGTGAAGCAGCTGGAGGAAAAGCAGGGAAGAACCGGTTGAATCAATCTGCGCAGGAAGATGGATTCCGTACTTCCATAGAGAAATAGCAAGGAGGATTTGCAATGATTGTCCGAAAAACCAGGCCCGAGGAGACTCTGCGCGCCAACGAGCTGTTTGCCATCGCCTTTGAACTGCCTACGACCCGGGAGGCCGCCGCCAAGCCGGACGGCGAAAACCTGCACCGCTGGTCCGCCTTTGACGATAGCAGCGGCGAAATGATGAGTACCTTTACCATCAACGATTATACCGTCCGCTTTGACGGACACGCCTGCAGGATGGGCGGGATCGGCGGCGTAGCCACCCTTCCCCAGTACCGGCGGCGGGGCGGAATCCGGGGCTGTTTTCAGGCGGCCCTGCCGGATATGTACGCCTCCGGGTATGATTTTTCCTACCTGTATCCCTTCTCTACCGCCTACTACCGCAAATTCGGCTATGAGTGCTGCGTGCGGAAGCTCTTTACCTCCGTCCGCCTGAGCCTGCTGGTCCCTCCGGAATTCAGCGGAACCTTCCGCCTGGCCGAAGCCGGAAATCCTATGACGGAGGCCATACGGGCAGTAGACGCCTGCTGGGAGAGCAAATACAACATGATGGTCCAGCACCGGCCGGAGGACTACAAGTGGACGGAAGAGCCGGCCCCTGCTGTCAAGCAGTTGTTCACCTATGTCTGCTTCGCGCAGGACGGAACGCCCAAGGCCTACGCCACGTTCAGCAAGGCGGATGAGAAGGAGGGCCGGAACCTGGTGTGCAGCCGCTTCTGCTTTGTGGACCGGGAGGGCTTCTCCGGCCTGATGAATCTCTTCAAGAGCCTTTCCTCCGATCATGTGCTGGCCAAGTTCGCCCTCCCGGCGTCTGAGGCCATGCAGTACATGCTGCCGGAGTGGTCCATGGATGCCGCCTCCAGCATTCTCCATCCGTCGGGGATGGTGCGGGTAATCAATGCGGAGAGCGTTCTGAAAAAGGCGGCATACCTGGGAAGCGGCTCCGCCGTACTAGAGATCCGGGACCCGCAGATTCCGGAGAATAACAGAACCTTTGCCGTCCAATTCTCTCAGGGGAAGGCCGTATCTGTGGAGGAAACTCAGGAGGAAGCGGATGCAGTTCTCTCCATCACCGCTTTCTCCGCCCTGATCGCCGGCGTCTGCGGCTTTCAGGAAGCGGCGGCGTGGGTAGACAGTCTGAAGGTGCGCCGTCCGACGTCCCTTTCCCAGGTGTTTTACCGCAAGCCGCTGATGATCGTGGACAATTTCTGACTGTCAAAAAAGCCCTCTGCAAGAGTTTGCCGCCCGCAGGCGGCAAATACAATTCAATCGTTTTTCCCGCGGCGTGTACGTCGTGAAGCGCCGCACAGCGGCGCTTTCAGCGCTAAGCCGGCCTTTGGCCGGCCCACGGGAAAAACTCTTTGCGCGGAGCGAGCGTCGAATTGTGCGCCATGGGCGCACAACTGAGGCGCAGAGCGAAGCGGGGCGGCCCTTCACTCAAAAAAGTGGCTATGCCACTTTTTTGACGCGCAGAAGAGGTCCCGCGCCCTTGGGCGCGGGACCTCTTCATGTGTATGCCTTTTTCCGGCGGTCAGCGTCTCGCTTTAACCGGCCAGATAGACGGCTAGCTGCTCATTGGCTGTGTCAAGCAGCTTCTGGATGCCAGCCTCCTCCAGCTTGGCGAGGAATTCGGGCAGGACGGTGTCGGGGTTGGTGGCGCCGCCCATCAGCTGGAAGCCATACTGACCATACACATTGGCCAGGGCGGTAGCCTCGTTGGGCAGCTCAGAGGTATCCAGAACGAAGGAACCGCAAGGCAGGACCTCGGCGCTGTCATAGTAGGCGGAGAAACGATCCCAGAAATCCACACCCTGCTCGGCAGTGGGAGGCAGCTGACGGACGTTGCCCATACCGTTGGTCCAGGGGCTGTAGGTGGCGCGGACCTCGTCGATGAAGGAAATGGTCCCGTCGGCGTTCTTGTTGTAGGTATAGCCCTCAGTGCCGTAGTTCAGCATGGTCATCAGTTCGGGATCGGTGTTCAGCAGGTTCAGGAACATCAGGGCCCGCTCCGGGTTCTTGGAGGTGGCGGAGACGGCCATCATAGCGCCCTGGCCGGAGGTTGCGTCCATGTAGGGAGCGTCGGTGGGGATCATCCGCACGTCGATGCCGCGGGCGCGGGAGTAATCCAGTTCGCAGCCGAACTCAAAGCCTGCTGACCTGAAATCCCAACACAGGGGAGGTGAAAATCGTGAATCAACTATTCGTTGGCATTGATGTGGGAAGCCGAAACAACGCGGTGTACCTGATGAAGCCGGACGGAGAGAAGCACAGCAGTTTTCGGTGTCAGCGCCAGTGATAAAATGTAAAAAAACGCCGAGGAAAAAATGTAGTTTTGTGGCGGAGGTGAAGGGAAAAAGATGGCTTGGTGTAATAAGGTCAATGGCAAAGTTCATGCCACCACGGACGAGGTTCCTTTTGAGCGGCTGAAAAAGGAGGGGTTGAGCCCCCTCTCCAGAGAGTACATCATCGACAGGATCAACCTTAGGCGGGTACAAAAAGACTGCCTCATCTCCTACGCCGGAAATCAGTACTCCGTGCCCGCGGAGTATG